>ERZ808258.38-NODE-38-length-94655-cov-5.389989_pt1 | contig 94655 bp, 111 predicted proteins | sample MGYA00521280_ERZ808258 | MGnify/ENA primary metagenome ERZ808258 (study PRJEB31516, sample SAMN03275585) | gut metagenome | biome: mammalia-associated habitat; material: feces | host: Papio cynocephalus | place: Kenya | collected 2012-07-19 ...
AGGTTGTCAATGAGCGGGAAAGCGCGGCGTCTGATTTTACACGCGCAACGCCCAGAAAGTTAGTCCGCGCGGACGTTGCGTCGGCAACGGAAACGGCGCGCAACCAGTCGGCGTCGCATGGCTTCACGTCAAAAAGCTCGCCGGACTCCATGCCGGCGGCGCGGCGCAAAATGTCGCAAGCGGCTTGCATAGCGGCAACCGTTTTTTTGCGCGCGCTTGCGTCGGCTGGGGTTGTTGCCCAGTGATTGATAGCAGCGGCTACGCCGGCAAGCGCGGCTTTGTACGCGTCATAAAGCTGCACGCAACCGGCGTCGGCAAAGTCCGCCTTACGGGGAGCGCGGACGCCCAGCCCAGTCGTACCGTCGGCGCGTGTATACTCTGTGTAGCGCGTCGTGAGCATGGTGCGCAAGGCGGACTTTGCGGCTTCGGCGGCGGCGTTAGTAGTAGTAGTAGTAGTAGTCATGGCTTTTCCTTCCCCGCGCCTGCACGGCGCGGCGCTGGGTTTTATGCCGCCCAGCGCGGCAAATTTGAAAAAATGGTTACAGGCATACCTGTAGTGGGGAAAAATGGAAGTATCTTTGTAAAGCACCGCGCCGCCGCGCCGACCCGGCTTGGCGGTAGAAAGCCCAGCGCGCCGACCCGGCGCATATCGTGGGCTTGCAGGCTGGGGCTTTTTTTCAAGGTGCACCCACCGCCGCCGGGGCGGTGGGGTTGTGCTCTCTCAAGCACGGCTATAGTATAGCACGGGTGTTTTTTTTTTGCAAGCAAGCGTTCCATATGTATGAGTACGATTTTTCTGTTTTTTCAGCGTGTTTTCAGCGCATTCCGCTTTTGACGGTTGCGAAAAGCTGCGAAACGACTGAAAAATCAACTTTTTTTGATTTTTTGGAGTTTTTTTCTTATGAACGAAGACCGCAAAAAACGATATCTGAAGACGGTAAAAGTGGTTCAGATTATGCTAAAAAACGAATTTTCCGAACATTTCGAAGATTTTTGCGCCGACTTAGATACTACGCGCACCGCATACGCCAAAGCCGCCCTGTTCGAAAAGCTCGAAAAAGACGGCTTTTTTGACGATTTTCCGGATCTAAAAATACGGAAAAAGTGAAAAATAGCGCGTTTTGCATACCGTCGGCATATCTCTCACGCGCGCGCGTATATATATGGTTGGATTACATCTTGTTATCGGTCAAGCCGCATGGTGTATACGCAGAGTATATGGTCATGCAGTAGCGGTAACGATTGTAAACTTAAGTGCTGTTTTTAGTGGTTTACAATATCATTCGATAAAAAAATATCGATAATACGTGTTATCGATATTCAGGACTCCACCCACCGCCGCTTTTTGGGGAAGAACGTTTGTTCGTCTATGTTGTATTTTATACCTTTACACCATAGGCGATATTTTTCAGCCCCATAGGGGGCTGTTTTCGCCTTTTTTCGGGATTTTTCGTAACCGCAGACCCTACAGTAACTCTTCCACACTCTCTCCTCCCAAAATTCCATCCCTCCACCCCTCCTCCCCTATTTTAGCCCACATTTCACCCCTTTCCTTCCCTTCTGGCAATTGACCCACCGAAGCGGGGCACAAATGAATACAGTCTCCCTCCATAAGTCAGTAATCAAGAGAATCGACGTTTTGCACGAAGATTCCTTGTTTACTGGCTTTCTTTTTGTCTATTTTATTAGTGACATTATGTTGAGTCAGGCTTGACAATGGTGGAAAAGCATGGTATAATAGTGACAACGAATACACGGAGGACAGTATGGATAATAGCTTACTAAGTATCGATTTTAAGCAAATTGATGTTCCCGATAACTTCGGAGGAACGGATGAGTATTGTGACGAGTTACCAGAAGCCAGGAAGAAAGCACCTGAGCCAATTAAGAGCCTGTCGGACATAGAAAAGATATCTAATTGGTTTGTCGCCAGAGGAAAATACAGAGACAACATGCTTTTCATCTGTGGTATCAACTTTGGGCTGCGCTGTGGTGATCTGTTGGGGCTAACATTTGGGAAGCTCATCGCCAGAGATCAAGGAACTGGCAGAAACTGCTTCCGGGAGCACTTTGAGGTCATCGAGGCAAAGACTGGGAAACGCAGAGTACTGTACATCAACGAGGCTGTGCAGAGGGCTGTGGCTTTGTACTTGGAGCATAACGCCAGACAGGCATCAGACTATATGTTCACCTCTGAGTGTAACAAGGAAAAGAATGCGGAGCCAGTACCGATGCACGTCAACAGTGTCGAGCGCATCCTGAAGGCAGCGGTTAAGGCTTGTGGGATTGAGGCTACGGTAGCAACGCACACACTAAGAAAGACTTTCGCTTATCACATGATCATGCAAGCGCCAGACAGAAGCAGAGCCATTGAAATGCTTCAGAAGATACTGGGGCACTCCAGCCAGAACATCACACTGATGTACGCTGGCATTACCGACAGTGAAATTGTGGATATGTACAAAGGGATCAACCTCGGCGGCACTGGACACCAGAACAGCAACCTACGTCGGCAATACACTCTTCGGAAAGGCTCACCACTGACTTTGGTAAGGACAACAGATAAGACGGCGCTGGCACTGGCGTAGTGATGCTCTATATAGGGAGGCTCATTGGTACCAATACGCGGTCTGACCACAGATAAAGTGGCGGCAAGAAATAACGTAGGCAGCCAGAGAAAGAATATGTGGGGTAGCAAACCAACAAATTCCTTTAGTTGCTGGCTCAGATAAGCTACAAGAAAGAATTTATATATATAAATTCTAACCGCGGCAGTGCCGCGGCAAAATAAGAAGCATAACATGCTTTCCCAAGGCGCTCGCAGGGGCTCGCCGGTATATAAGTAAAAATTTTTTTTGACACAGTCCAAAGTTCTCTTCTGGCGATTTGGTTGGGCACCAAACGTACCAATGAGCAGACCTCTGTGGGCAACTAAAGACTTTTCAATGAGGATCCATAAAGTAAATAAGGGGTAGGAGGAAACCTATGACGTGGCCGTAGGCTGTAATTAAGCTACACAATCCCAGAATCTTTTTTTTATATTGTCTTATTGTCTTTCTTTGTTATACTATCTTATGGGAATACGTTATCGTAAAATGTTGAAGAAAATGAAGCGCGCGAAATTTAGAATGTGAGGTTATTTAGATGGCAGAATTTGTTAGTGAAGTTTTGGATTTGAGTCGGTTGAAGCGCCGACATCTGAACCTGTTGGAGTCTGGCTGCGGTACGGGCAAGACCTATTCCATTGTGGCTGGCTTATTAAAGCAGTTCCCAGCCCTGAAACCAGACGAAATTGTATTTGCGACGTCCCGTTCGGTGGCGGCAATGCAACAGGCAGTGCACGGCGATTTTATTCGCTTTGTGTCGGACGACCCGGAAGTGGTTGAATACTGGGCTGGGAACAGAAGCTACGACAGCTTGTCCACGCACGGCGTACGAGTGATGACCTACAATCGAGTGGTTTGGCTGTGGTCAACAAATGCGGTTTCTAATTCGGAAGGCTGGATGGGAAATATAAAGGTGCTGATCTTAGACGAGGCCCATTGTTTGTTCAGCGACCTTTTTATGAGGGACGTTTTCTCTGTCGATTTCATCATGGGCTTTTTAATTAATCGAGGCGATTTGGTTATCGGCATGACGGCGACGCCGGATATTTTACTGGAGGGACTTGTTAAGCTACATATCCCCGTCAATCACCTGCTGGACGAGCCTGTGTTTCGGTATAAGGCAAAACAGCTGATTTGCAGCGACTTTCGTTCCATCCCGAATGTGCTGAAAAAGTACGGAGCGCCCGGAAAAACAATGATTCTCTGCAACTCTATCGCTAAGTGCGAAATCTTACATAACGCTATCCCTAATTCGGCTGTACTGGTCAGCGAAAACAACCGTAAGGAATTTACGCCGGAAATGGCCAGAATCAGAGCCCACATCGCCAAAAATTTCATGCTTCCCGACACCGTGAAAGACCCCGTCGCCTTCAATAGCCGCGGTAAGCCGATTGAGTGGGTTGAACATCCTCTGGATTGCCTGATTGTCACGTCCTGTATGCGCGAAGGTTATTCTCTGCTTCCTGTAAGCAACGTCCGTAATATGGTGTGCTGCTCTCCGGATTCGGTTCATGTGATTCAATTCGCTGGCCGCGCTCGCTACAACTTGGATTGTCTGGTCGTTGCGCCGTTTTCAAAGGCATCTGTCAGCCAAAAAAATAAGCTGCTCCGTGCGGAACAGGTCGAGTTTGACCAGTTCTGTTCTGGCCGTGGTACAAAATGGATCGAAAAAATTGCCCCAATTGTTCAAGGCAATAATGTTCTGCGCGTAAACTTCAAGTCCTTTATGGGGAACCCAAATAAAAAAAGCCAGCCGATTCCTGATATTGACCGCTTTATTCAATATGTCAACGAAAATTGGCTGCTGACACCGCAGGAATTAGAGCTTCCGTTTTCAAAACGTCCGAAGGCAATCTGTAAGCTGACGGCTGAGCCACTGCTGAAAATGGCGTGTGACTGTAACCTGAACCTGCGAGCCCCGGATAAAACCACCACCAGATTCTTGTTTGGCGTTTTGCAAAATTATCTTGGTTACGAGTTACAGCGCCATTGTTGTCGGGTGGATGGGCAAACGGCGAATTGCACCTTCATTATCAGCCACGACCCCAGTCAAGTGTTCACGACAGATGAGTTCGTGACAAGATTGCGTACCCAACAGGGCGCAGCCTGATATGAGAGGTGAGAAAAGTGACATACACCCCCGAAACACGCTGTGACGCGCTTAAAAATTCTCTTCTGGCTGCCACCGTTCCGTCGAAGGAAGCAATTCTGAAACGCCATACGATTTCATCTGGCGCTTATGCTTCCGGCGGCGTCAAAACAGATACGGTTTTTCCGTCGGATTACTACTATGTTCTGGCCGTGAACGACGCCATAAACGCCGTTCGAGCTGGCGATGTCGGATTCCTGTATTACGAATATCAGCTGAAAGACCTTGTTCGCTTCGTGCGGGACGTTGAAATCCACCAGATTGACGGCGTTTACCATGTATTTTCCCCTGAAAAATACGCGAAAAAGCATCTAAAACACAAGAAAACAAGTAAAAACCAGCGAAATTTCAAGTAAAAACGAGTAAAACACCTCATTTTTCTGATTTTACAAGGAGGAATGCGCTATTGGTAACGGAGGATGCTATATCCTGTCCGTTGACGCGAAGGATCTTTGGATCGCGAATCACTACCTGACCCCAGCTGCCGACGGTTACAGAATCCGCTACGCAGATGGAACCTTGAACCGAAAAAAATTTATTGGTTCGCTCGACTACAGCCTTGAGCAAATGAAGCTCCGGGAAATTTACGAAAAAGTCTACCGAAAAAACGACTTCTCATTTTTTATTAACTCTAAAGAATACTCAAAATGCGTTATTAGCGTGACGTTCCAGTACAGCCTGAAAGAATTTAACATGGTTCGGAAGGGCTTGTACGTCAAATATGGTTACGCTCTGGAAGAAATACAGCTTGTTGATTGCGTGTGCGTCCGCGCTGGCGAACTGATTGCCGTGCAAACCGGTGAACAGATTACCTCCCCCGCCCCGGACGACACCTTAGGAAAGCATTTTAAGTACGATCTGACCACGAATACATATGTAGTTGGCGCGAACCCCGTTTTGATGACAGTCTCGGATTTGAGACGCGAAATTTACAAGTCAGGTTTTGTGTGCGATGGCACAAAGTACGTTCGATATAAACGCAGCGCGGGCAGCTCCCGCGTTGGGCACTGCCTGTTTATCGATGAGGCACTGTACAGCCGTATCTTCACATGGAGCAAATGTGGTCTCAATGTGCGGGTCGGGAAACCCATTGATCTGGCGGCGTTTGAATCGTCTATCGCGTTGACGCTCAGTAGTATCATTGACACGCTGGAACTAAGACCGGAAAACATTCTGGTGGTGGATGATGCGGAAAGTACATTTGAAGATACCGCGTCGGTCACGCGGCTTGCTCCGGACGGCAAACTTGATACACGATGCGAGGTCGTTGCGGTGACAAATAAAATCTGGGATGGACAATCGCTGATTGATCAGTCCGCGATGGGAGCCTACAAAGAAAAGGGATTTGTTTTGTTGCGCAACCGCTTCTTTAAGTCGGCTTGCTTTAACTGTAACCTGCAACAGTGGTTCTCGGACAAAGGAATTACTTCAGTTTCTCAGTTAAGCGGCTACACAAGGGCTGTGGACATCGGGCAGATTAAGCTTGTGACGACGCCCAGCAGCATCAAGTATCTGAAATTCGGGACGCTGGATGAGTGGCTGGATCGGCTTGAACCGACGTTCGGCGTTGTAAAACACGAAAAACCGACACATTATTTTGATGGGCGGCTGGTTCAGACACACTATCAGCTTCTGAATTCCTTGTGTCTGACGCAGGAGGACGTGGATGTGCTTCTGGAAGATTCGCTGGAATACGTCAATTTGCTCCGCAACGACCCTGAAATTCTTAGGTTTCACATCAAATACTCTGGCGGGAGTATAACAACCGCAGCGGAGTCGAAGAACGAAATCGTATACAAATTACTTGGTCTGAACAACCGCTTTTGCGAGACGGAGCTGTACTACGATTTTGTCCGCGACATTGTTGACGCTTACATCAAAAACCTGCGCTGCGGCCACGTGCTTGTTCCGGGGACATATGCAACAATGGTCGGGAATCCGATTGAGATGTTGCTGGGCGCAATCGGTCAGTTTGACGGTCAGTCGAGGCTCGGCATCGGAAACGTACATAGTATTCGGTTCGCGTATGGGCGGCGTGTGCTGGGGTCGCGTTCCCCGCACGTCACAATGGGAAATGTCTGGGTTCCGATGAACGTTGAGGACGAGGAAATCGACCGGTATCTGAACCTGACCAATGAGATTGTCTGCGTCAATACGATTGGGGAAAATGTGATGAATCGCCTCAGCGGCTGCGATTTTGACAGCGACACGGTTTTGCTGAGCGACCACCCCCTACTTGTGCAGCGTGGGGTCGAGTGCCAGAGATTTTACGTGCCGACGCACATGGTTGAAGCGAAAAAAATCAAGCGCCACTACTCGATTGACGATCAGGCTTCTCTGGATGTCGCCGCCAGCGTCAACAAAATCGGTGAAATCGTCAACCTGTCTCAGGAACTGAACTCGCTTATTTGGGATCGCGTCCATCGCGGCGCAACCTTTGAAGAAATCCTGCCGGTGTATCTGGACACGGCTCAGCTGGACGTCCTGTCCAACATAGAAATTGATAAGGCAAAGCGTGAGTATGCGGTGGATAGCATAGCCGAAATTCAGGCGATTAAGCAGCGTTACGGTATCACGGACGATGATGGCCGCGCCGTCAAGCCGAACTTTTTTGGGGCGATTGCGAAAACCAAGGGGTATTATGACCCGCAGCGCAAGGCGTATAAGCCGCACCAGACGTCGATGGACTATCTGCAAAAGACGATTAACCGCCATAAATACAGATATCTTCGCAAGAAAACGCAGTTTCTCCCCTTCTCAGACCTGCTGGGTGTGGAAGATTACGACAGTAGGAGCGTCAACTACCAGCAGGTAGAACGTATTCTGGAGGTTGTGCGCGGGTATCGTGCGCAGCTTAAGGGAATTTGGTCACAGGACGGCGTGGAATCTGTGGTAAAGTGGGAGCAGGCAGAAGAGGCGCGGCTTGCGCTGGCGGAATATGTCCGTAAGATGCGCCTGACAAAGAGCACGATGATTCGGTTGCTGAGAAGCTTGGATGATGTGGAAAACTCAGATGTCTCCAGAATCCTCTTTTACACCTTATTTGCTGCCCCGTGTGAAGATTTGTGTGAACTGCTGAATGAGGCAAAAACCCCGCTGGCGAAAGTGGTCGAGGAGGACGGCGGAGACGTGGTTTTATACGGGTTCCGCTTCTCGAAAAAAGAGGCTTCGTGATTTGGTTGAAAAACCAAAATTGACAAAAACCATACAAAAAACGCCCTAAAAACTCAGAAATGACCTGTTTTGACCGTAGCATTTCTTGTCCGTAAATAGGACAACTTTTGACGGGTCGCGAATTTGCCTATATAGGGGAGAGAAGTTTGGGTATTTGCGAAAATAGGTGGTTGACCACATATAGTTGCAAATATCACAGGCTGAGACATTTGTAAATTTATCCTGTTTGAATGGATAAATGGATGCTCCATTGGATTTTCCCAGTTCCATGTAATGCAGAGCAAATGTTAGTTGTCAGGAAACTATCTGACAGAAAAGCCAAGGGAAACAGTTACCTCTCCAGCGATGGAGAGAGTCTTACGAAAGGAGATTGCGGACAATGGCCGTAGTTTATGTATTAAGTGCCAGCGGGGAACCGCTGATGCCTACGACCCGCTGCGGTCATGTCCGTATTCTCCTCAAAGAGAAGAAAGCAAGGGTCGTAGAGAGAAATCCGTTTACCATTCAGTTAGCCTATGAGACCGAGGGAGTGACACAACCCCTGTATTTGGGCATCGACCCTGGGCGCACGAACATCGGCGCTAAGGCTAATATCACTCGGAAGTATTACGATGCCGATGGCAAGCTGGTTGCAGCTAACCGCCACAAGGCGATGGAGCAAAAATCCGACAGCTTGGTAGAGTATCGGGAGAATCACTCTGAGGTGGAGGTGTCTCAGCTTAGAGTAAAAGCCCACTTCCCACAATACAAGGAAATGAGTCGTCCCATGCCGGGAAGTCTGCTTGCGAACAACGGAGGGAAAGTCTTCACGTTAATGCGCTCTGACGGCAAGAATAACGGCAAAACAAACTATTTTGTAGATACAGAAGGCATAAAGCATCTTGCAAAAAGATGCATATTATTGCAAAACAATCAGGGGATTATATTTGCGGGAATAGGGTAAACCACCCATTTTCGCAAATACCCAAATTTAGTAAAAAAAAGGGGAACTGAAATTTGGTTCTGGTTTCAAAGGAAGAAGTAGAAGAAATTCGCCGCAGAGTTCCGGCTGCGCACATCAATCTGGTGAACCGTCAGAAGAAGTCCTGCCGCAAAAAATACTATGCGGAAGAAAGCCGGGCGGTTATGAACTTGCTGAGGGAGCTGCGCGGCACTGGTGATGGTAAAGGAAGGGGTGGAAATGCTGGCTGATCTGAAGCGGCAGGACGGGGAGAGTGAGCGCCAGTATATCTGGCGTGTCGCGACACAAAAAGAGGCTGGGCTCATCAATATGTCGTGGGAAGAATTGACTGCGACATTCAATAAGGAACTGGGGCACGACTATCAGGCTGAGTCGTGTTATCGGAAGCCGTTTACCGCAGCCAAGCAATATTACGACGAGGTCTTCTCAAAGATGGTAAACGGCGACGGTCAGGAACAGCGACTGGACAATCTGCGCCGTGACATTCAAATTGAACGTGAGAAACTTCGCACAGACCGCGTAGAGGTCAACCGCTGGCTAAGAGAGTATGCCAGAGACGACTTGATTACGGAACGCATCGTTGACGCGGTCAAGCAGATTGAGCCGTTGCCTGTGCCGGAGCTTTTGTCGGAGAGGGTTACTCATGATCGCGAGGGCGTGCTGTGCTTTGGTGACGAGCATTACGGTGCAGAGTTTGAGATTAAGGGTTTGAGTGGCGAAATTCTAAACGCATACTCCCCTGAGATTTTCGAGGCGCGTATGTGGGATATGCTGCGGCAGGTTTTTCAGATTGTATATCGAGAAGGAATCGAAATGCTGCATGTCTTCAGCCTTGGTGATTACATAGATGGTATTATCCGCGCCAGTCAGCTGATGTATCTGAGATACGGTATTGTTGAAGGTACGGTTCTGTACAGTAATTTTCTGGCGACGTGGCTGAATGCGCTGAGCGAACACGTTTGCATCAGATTCCAGATGACGCACGGCAATCACTCTGAGCTGCGCCTGATTGGACAGCCCAAAGGCAGTTTTGAAAAGGAAAATACTGGTAAATTTGTCTGGGAGCTGTTGAAGGCTCGGCTGGCGGGAAACGCCAATATTCAGTTTGTGGAAAACCCGACCGGTCTGATTTTTGAAACCGTGTGCGGAAAAAATATCCTCGGCATCCACGGCGAGGTGAAGGATTTGTCGGCGGCGCTCAAAGATTTTTCGGCGGTGTACGAGCAGTCCATTAACATTCTGGTGGGCGGACACATGCACCATTACAGTGCGAACACGGCTGGGTTTGACGCCGAAGCAATTGGTGTTCCGTCCATAATTGGCGTTGACGATTACTCTATGAAGCTGCGGCGGACGTCAAAGCCAGGCGCACTACTGTTTATCGTGGAAGAAGGAAAAGGCAGAGTGGTAGATCACCACATCAAGTTGAGTTGAAGAAATAAAAAGGAAGGTTATCAATGAGAAAATTTAGAAATGAGATTGTTCGCGACATCGCGGATCGATACGGGTATACCATCACGTCTATGAATGAGCTGTACAGCCAGATCGTGGAGTATTTTAAGGAGGAGCTTCGGAAGGGTACGTCGTTTACGATTCCGGGTCTGTTTTCTTTCAATAGAAAGTTTCGACCTGGCAGACAGACTTACGACCTGCAAAGCGGCTGCGTGACGGAAAGTAGAAGCCGTTGGTATACGGAGCTGAAAGCTGCCGGTAAGCTGAAACTGGATTGTGTTTCGATTGTTGAGGACGGTTCGACAGAGGATCCGTTGAATCCCGGTGTTTTTGGTGATAGACCGGCGTCGCCGCTTGACGAAGCCGAGGAAGATGCAGAATAAATGTTTTCGCCGCTACGACTTGGTAGCGGCGCTTTTTGGTTTTAGGGGGTGGTTGTATGGCGGCAAAATCGAAGCCACAGATGAGTGCGGCTGCAAGAAAGAAGATTGATGCTGGCGTTCCGATGCCGTCGCCGACAGCCAAGGCAGCCAGTGTTGGTGTGACGCGGTTTGTGTGCTGTAAGTGCGGAACGGTGTACCAGAATCTTGAGCATAATTTTCCGGCAAGCAACTCCCCTGTTTTTGCTGGAAATTTTGGGCGGTTGCCGATCTGCAACAAGTGCTTTAATGAGTCCGTGTTTGAAGCGCTGGCGTTTTACGGCGGGGATATTCGCCAAGCTTTCCGCCGCGTTGCAATGCAGTGGGATATTTATTACAGCGATGAGCTTGGCGATGTGCTTGAGGCGCGAGATAAGAAGGTCAAGCGCTTTACGCAGTACATCACATTGAAGACGACTGGGAATGACGTCAAAACATATTCTGACTTCCTGCTTGAACATGAGGCAGCGAAAGTTTTGTCTGCCCCGGCGCGAAGTGTGGAAAACTTGTCGCCGGAAGAAGAGTTCGCCGACGATGGTAGTGAGTACGTGGATGGTGATGAGCTTGAGGTCAATCAGCGCATTTGGGGTGATGGGCTCAAGCCGAGCGATTATGACTACCTGAATTATCAGTATTCGACGTGGGAAGCAAAATATGACCTCGACACGCTGGCGCGGCAGTCCTATGTTCGGGATCTCTGTAAAATACAATTATTGAAAGATATGGCGATGCGTACCGGCGATCAGGATTCTTTTTCATCATTCGCCGACTTGTATCAAAAGACGCTTGACCGGGCGGACATGTCGCCGAAGAAGGAGTCCGCTGCTGCGGCTCGAACGGCTGAGGAACCCATGGGCGTGTGGATTAAGCGGTTTGAGCAAGAGCGCCCCATACCGGAGCCAGATCCTGAGTGGGGCGATGTGGACGGCATTATGAAGATTGTGCTGGTGTTTTTTATTGGGCACTTGTGTCATATGATCGGCTGGAAAAATAGGTACGCCAGAATGTACGAGGAAGAGCTGCGGAAGTATAGTCCGCCTGATATGCCGGAAGATACGGATTCTGAGGACGTGTTTGATAGACTGCTTGAAGATGGCTTTGCCGCCGGCGGCGTAAAACTGACCGGAGGTGACATCATTGGGCCAGAAGCCGAAGAAGAACAAGATCGGACGGATTCTTGACGGGGTTGGCGTTTGGACGGCGTGGTTTCGGCTGCTGCCGCATCGGTTGGCGACACAGTACTTTGGCATGACTTGGCTGACGACGACACAGAAAATCATTATGAACATCGTCATTCGGTTTCCGTATGCGATGATTATAGCGTCTCGTGGCTGGGGCAAGTCGCAGATCCTTGCGGCTTGCATTTGTGTTGTAGCTACGTTGTATCCGGGGAAGGAAATAACGATTGCGGCTGGTGTGCGGCGGCAGAGTACGAACGTCCTGTTGAAGATTATCGAGCAGTTTATGCCGAATTCGCCAAACTTGCAGAATGAGATTGCGGAGTTTAAGGTTGCCGGAAACGAGGCGTATATTAAATGGAAGAACGGGTCTATTGTCCGCGTTGTCACGGCCAGAGATTCGTCACGCTCTGCTCGAACGCACTGGTTGATTGTTGATGAGTTTGTGCAGGTCAAGAAGTCTGTGCTGGACTCTGTTTTGCGCCGGTTTAAGGCAGGTCAGCGGCGTCCGGGGTTTTATGATAATCCGGCGTACAAGGACGTGCCGAAGGAAGAAAACAAGGAGACGTATATCAGCTCGGCGAGCTTCAAGCATCACTATGCATGGGACAAGTTCAAGTCGTATGTCAAGGGCATGATGACCGGGACGCGGTATTTTGTTGTTGGCTTCCCGTATCAGATGGCGGTGCGGGATGGTTATTATCCCTTGCAACAGGTCATTGACGATATGTCTGAATCCGACTTTGACTCGTTGAAATGGTCAATGGAAATGGACTCCCTCTTCTGGGGAGAGGCGGAAGATGCGTTTTTTGCATTCGACGATTTTGACGCGAATCGAACGCTTCCCGTTCCGGTGTATCCACCGGGGTTCTATTCAATCATTGGCGATTCCAAATTCAAGCCGCGGCCAAAAGCGCGAGACGAGATACGGATTTGCGCAAACGATATCGCAACACAAGGCGGCAGCAAGAACGACAACTCCTGCTTTGTGATAATGTCCCTGACACCAAAGGGGCGGTTTTATCAGCGCACGTTAATTTACATGGAAACGATGAATGGTGGTCACACACACGATCAGGCGGTGAAAATCCGTCAGTTGTGCGATGACTTTGACTGCGATTACGTTGTGGTGGACGCCGCCGGTGTTGGTATTGGCGTGTATGACGCGCTTGTGCGAGACCTGACGGATGAAGAGCGCGGCGTTGTGTATCCGGCGTGGTCGTGCATCAATGACGCCGGAATGGCAGCGCGGTGCAACGATATTGAGGCGCCAAAAAAGATTTACGCTATTAAGGCATCGCTCCAGTTTAACTCTGACTGTGCGGTGTTGTTGCGCGATGTGCTGCGCAGTGGACGGCTGAGGCTGCTTGTCAACGAGTCGGAGGGCAATGAGTTTTGGTCGAACAATGAAGCGTTTTTGCGTCTGTCGCCAGAAAACCAGATTCTGTTTCAGGCTCCGTATTATCAGACCTCGTCGCTTGTCAACGAGGCGGTCAACTTGTCGTATACGGTTCAGAGTGGACACGTTCGTGTGTCTGAGCCGAGCGGCGCACGGAAAGACCGGTATTCGGCGGTGGCGTATGCAAACTGGGTTTCGACCCAAATTGAACGTGAGCGTGAACCGGGGAAAGACCGAACAGGTCGAGAGGTTCACTTTGAAGTTCGGAAACCGCAAATGTATTCTCGTGCTGGGAGGTGGTGAAAGTGAAAGAAAAAGACATTGTGTCTGACGGTCAGAATCAGACCTTTGCGCGTTTTGCCGCAGCTATGCGGCAGGTCGTGTCAAATCTTGAGAAGACGACGGACTCTAACACGGTAAGCTTTTCAACGTTCTCGAAGAGCGACGTGCTGAGTTTGCTGAAGAGCCCGACGTCTCAAAATGCGCAGCAGCGGCTGCGTAAGGCATCAATACAGATGTTTACTGGCAGCAACCAGTATTGGCGCTTGATTATGTTTTATGCGCTAATGCCGATGTGGGTTTATTCGATTACGCCGAAGGTGTATGATCCGGAATCTGACGACGGTAAAAACGTCCGCCAGCAATTTTATAAGACGGCGGCGTTTGTGGAAAAAATCAACCTGCGGCACGAGATGCGGAAAATTATGCCGACGGTATTCTGCGAAGGCGTTTTTTACGGTTGTGTCTGGTCGAACGATTCGACGTGGTTTTTGCAGAAGATAAATCCGGACTATTGTAAGTTGTCCACGGTTGTGGATGGCACATATTTGTACGCAGTGGACATGTCCAAGATTAAAGAAGATGAACTCAACATGTATCCGAAAGAGTTCACGAAAATGTGGAATGCGTACCGGACAACTGGCAACAAATGGCAGGAAGTTTCAGAAAAAATAAGTTTTTGCATTAAGGCAAACGAAGGGCTGTCGTACTGCGTCCCGCCTTTTGCGAGTGTGCTTCCGTCTATCTATGATCTGGAGGCGTATAAAGAGCTTGCGAAGACGGCAGATGAGATTGCCAATTATAAGATGGTTTCCATGACGGCTCCGACCGACAAGGAAGGTCGCCTGACGATGGAGTTTCCGAGACTGGTGGAGTTCTATGAGACGTTGTGCAATGCACTGCCGCCGCAGGTTGGGGCTGCGATCAGCCCAACAAAGCTCGACGCAATCAATTTTGAGAAATCTGGTTTGGCGCGTGATACCGACGAAATCGAGTCGGCGACGCGCCATTTTTGGTATGCCAGTGGCACGTCTCCCCTTCTGTTTGGGGATGCGTCCAACACGAGTTCGTCGGCTTTGTCGTTGTCGATTCGGTCGAGCGAGGAGATTGTGTTTTCTGTGATGTCGCAGTGTGAGCGCGTCCTGAATCGGCATATTGGCTACGTCGGCGGCAAACCGCGCTTTAAGATTACGATTTACCCGGTCACGGTCTTCAACTTTGAGTCGTGGACGAAGTATCTGAAAGAATCCGGTTCGCTTGGGCTGCCGGTGAAGATGGCGTATAACTCGCTGGTTGGTGTCGAGTCTGTGGATGTTTCTTCGATGGCGTTCTTGGAAAATGACGTGCTGAAGTTGACAGACATCTTTAAGCCGTTGACGAGCTCATATACGCAGTCGGCGGAATCGTCTGGCGAGGTTGGGCGTCCGCGCCTGTCCGACGATCAGTTGTCGGATGAAGGTGAGAAGACGCGAGATAAAGGATAGAAATGGAGGCGAGGTAGGTGCAGGTTGGGCCGTATGTCTATACGATCGATAGCATCTCAAAGGACGCTCTGTTGGAGAACGGCTGTAAAGTCGTTGCGGAGCGAAAGGATTTGTGCGGCCAGACCGTGTGGACGTTGAGCACGCGGGGGCGCACGATTAACTTAATGGAAGAACCGTACCGTGGAAAGTGTCTGCTTTCCAATGTGTGTACGTTAGTCTTCAATCCTAAAAAGAAGGCAGGTGAAAGGTGACGGAAAAGCGAATTTCTATGCAATTTGCCGCGGGTTTTACGGATGCTTACGAGCTGAACGAAACGTTTGCTGTTGCAAAGATGAGGGTGGCTTACGTTGGGAAGAATCACAACGGTTCCGAGATTCCGAAAAGCACGTTTATTGACGCGCTTCCGACGATGGCATACTGCCCCGTTGTGGCGCGTTATGATCGCGAGGCCAATGACTTTGGTGGACATGATATCGAAGTTGTGGCGCAGGACGATTACATCAAATTTGTCAACAGCACGGTTCCGTTTGGCGTCGTTCCGGAAAATGCAAAATGTGGCTTTGAGACGGTTGTCGATAAGAGCGGTGAAGCGCACGAGTATTTGACTGCTTCTGTGATTTTGTGGAAGCGTCAGGAGGGTTATGACCGACTGATTGAGCTGGGATCGGTGTCGCAGTCGATGGAGATCGATGTTCTTGAGGCTCATGACGGCGACGATGGCGCGTTTGTCGTTGACAAGATGCGTTTTGCGGCGTTCTGCATTCTCGGCAGTGAACATGAGCCGTGTTTTGAGGGCGCAAACATTACGGTTGAGCCGGAAATGGCTGGACTGCGCGGTGAGCAATATTCCGCGATGGTTGCTGAGTTGAAGACGTTTGATCTGAAACTGCCGGAACAGTATTGCTGTGCGTGTGAAGATCCGGCTGCCGAGCCGATTGAACCGGCGGCGTCTGAACCTACGGTTGAGCCGGACATGACTCCGGCGTGGATGGCTGATCTGTCCAATATGGAATCTGCGATTTCTTGCGAACACAAATCGATGTGGGTGGCGGATTATGACTCCGACCGAATCATCGCGGTGTCTTACAGTTTTGATAATGAGACGTGGAGCAAAGAATTCTATACGATTCCATATGCCAAGGACGAGAACGGCGAAATTCAGATTGACTTCTCAGCGGCGGAAAAAGTTTTCCTTGAGGTCATGACGGAGGAAAAGTTGGCTGCGCGAAGAGAACAGGAGGAGCTTCTGAAATCGCTGAAGGCGTATAAGGCTCAGCGAGAAACGGAAGACCTTAAAGCTGCGATTGACGCGGCGCTTGCCAAATTTTCTGTGCTGAATGGAGCACAGGAATTTGAAGAGCTGAAAGCCAAGGCGTATGGTATGACGCCGGAAGAAATTGAACTTCAGTGCTATGCGCTGAAAGGCAAAAAGGCATTTGAGCGCGAAAATTTTGAGGTGAAAGAACCCAATTCTTTGCGCCAGCCCTTGCCGCAGGAACAGTCGCGTGAACGCACAGGCAAGTATGGCGACCTGTTCGAGAAATATTCGAAGTAAAGTTTGGAGGGAATTGAAATGGCACATCCGATTGTCAGAACCGACCTTATGTCGGGTACTGTGGACGGTTCTCAGCTCCGCAGTGTTATGTTTTACAGCGACGACAAACCCGCCGAAATCGAAAACGGTTCTGTTGTTAAGCTGGGCGAAATGATTGACCGTGAGACCTATAAGGCTGAAGCTCCGGTCAAAGGCGACGGCGTTGAAAATCTTGTTCTGATTGCGTCTCCGGAACTGATGTACGATGAACGCAAACAGAATCTCGACGAATTCACGAATGAAGCAGGCGAACGCGCCCGTGGCTACAGATTCCACAAGGGCGACATTGCGTCTGTTACGGCTGACGGCTTTGCGATTGCCGAAGGCGTTACGGTTGCTAAGGGTTATGTGGTCGAACTGGCTGCGGCCGGCGGCACGAAGCTGGCAATTGTTGCAACTGCAACTTCCGGCTGCACCAAGATCGGCGAAATTGTCGATATCGAAACTGTTGACTCGAAGACCTACTACGCCTTCGAGGTTAAGTAAGCTGGAAGGAAGGGGTGAGATATATGGGAAACAATGAAATTAGAACGCTTGCGTTTGACCTTGCTCGCAATAGCGTCAAGGATCATACGGTCTCTGAAGCTTCCGGCGTTTTGCGTCAGGCGCTGAATGACCTTGCCGGTGGCGAATCCATTTCTGCGAAGAGCTTCCGCCGTCACAAACCGGAATATTTTGAACTGATCGAAGAGCTGATTCCGGTTATCATTCACGAAAACGACCTGAATGACGAATTTTTCAGACGCATGGTTGAAGAACGCAACGTTGCAGAAGGCGATAAAACTGAATTTGTCGTTCCGAGCAAATCGCTGTTTGTCGTTTCCGAAATGGCGAACGGCATTGCTACGCCGCGCCGTCAGAGAATCGGCGAATCCCGTAAGGTTACGATTCCGACGACCAATCACGGCATTCGTATTTACGAGGAGTTTGATCGTTTCCGCGCTGGTCGTATTGATTGGCCGGAACTCGTTTCTCGCGTTGCGAAGTCTTATCGCAACAAACGCTTCGAGGATATTTATACCGTTCTGTCTGGTATTTCCGCTGATACGCAGGGTCTGAGCTCTGAGTATGTTTATGCCGGTACATACGCCGAAGAGGAAGTTCTCAAGGTTTGCGACCACGTCGAGGCCGATACCGATAAAGCCCCGGTTATCTTTGGTACGCGCCCGGCACTGCGCAAATGCACTTCTGCCGTGATTGCCGACGAAGCCAAGAGCGCTTATTACAACGGCGGTTATTATGGTAAACTCGCCGGTGTTGACATGGTTTATATTCCGAATCAGCACAAGGGCAATACCAACGAATTTGTCTTCCCGGACAACAAAATCTGGATTTTCGCCAGCGATGAACGTCCGATCAAGTATGTCACCGAAGGCGACGCTTGGATTCTGGAAAAGACGGAAGGCAATGCCGATATGACGATTGAGTATACGATGCTTCTGAAATATGGTATCGGTATGGTTGTCAACCAGAAGTTCGGTATGTGCACCTTCGCGTAATTCGATATTTAGAATAAAAGGAGATAAGAGGTATGGCTACTGCTAAGAAAAAGACAGTGGAACAGGTGTTTGCACAGGAAGGCGTAGATGAAGTCTGCGCCTCTTGTGCAATCCCGGCTATGGATGAGGCACAGGATTCGACGCACGAGAAAAAAACTGCGGCAAAGAAGGTTCTTCCGAAAGTTGATTTGGACGAGCTTGTCGATGTGCGCAGCAATTACGCGGGGACGCTTTATTTCCGTGCGCGTTCCGGGCAGGAACAGAGCTGGGCTGAATACGGGATGGTGAGTCCGATGTCCGTGCGAGATGTGCTGGCAATTCGCAATGAGAGTCCGGCATTCTTCCGCAATGGGTGGATTTCTCTTGTCGGCGACAATGCCGAAAGTGTCAGCGATTATCTGCAACTGCATCGGTACGGGGCGGATATGATCCAGACGGACTTTGATGAGCTTCTTGAGAAATCTGTTGATGAGATTCAGCGCGTTGTTAGTGCGCTGCCGCAGGAAGCGGTGGAAAGCCTTGCCCGTCGTGCAAATGCTCTGATCGGGGCTGGAAAACTTGATTCGAAGCAGAAGATTAAGGCACTGTCTGATTTGCTTGGTTATGAGCTTGATAACTAAGGGGGTGTTTGTAATTTGGGAACCCCTTTTTCGGAGGTCTACGAGGCTGCTTTGTCTCGGTTTCGGGACGAAGACTTTCTGAAACTTTCCGATTTTGCAAAACAGGAGACCATGTACGGGTATCTTTGCTCTGCCGAGCGTGATTTTGCCCCGTACTGTCTCACGAGCTTGAAACATGATCAGCCAGCGGCGGAATATCGTGCCGAGCTTGAGTCTGATGAAATTCAGATTTTGGCGTGCGGCCTTTCCTACTACTGGCTGAGTTCTCAGGTTCTTAGCTCAAAACATTTGCGCAACAAGATTTCGTCGAAAGATATCCAGTATTACTCCCCTGCCTATCTGTTGAAGGAAATGACGACGCTCCGTGAAAACGCCAAAAAGGAATTTCACAACAGCATTGTGCAGTACACGTATGAGCACGGCAACATCGTGGAGATGAAGGTGGGGAAAATATGACGACGCAGCTCTTTTTAGCCTCTCTCGTCGGTAAGGTATTCAAAATCCTGCCCTTATTTGAGGATGCTCGTTGCGGGAAAGAGGTTTTCTTGAAGGGCTATATTGACAGCTTGCTGATTGAGCTGCGCGGTGCGTTTTACACGTTTCCGGAGCTTGTTGATTCAGACAAGTTTGTCGCCGTCGTCAATACGATCAACTACTTTAATGCCTATCTGGATGATATGTCTTTAACGGTTTGCCGGCGCGAAGTTCTAAAGGCGGTGAATATTCTCAAGCGCCTCTCCGGGGGTGAGTGATATGCCGTCGTGGAAAACGTACCATGAGCTGCTTAGTGTGCATGGCTCGACGCAGCGCGAACGTGACTTGAATCAAGCCCGTGATGACTTTGCGGCAGAAGAACAGGATCATCCAGCGTCTCGCCGAGCAGTGGTCAACGGCAAAGAAGTCGATCTGATGTTGCACGCTACAAAAGACCTGTCAACCAAGAACTTTGACGCGGTGTATAATGCTGACGTTTCGCTTGGGGATGTCGTGCAGATTGGCAAGGTGCACTGGCTGGTGACTGAAATAGATGTCACCGATGGGATTACGCTTCGCGGCACAATCGAGCAATGTAACCGGCAGATTCGTTGGCAGAACCCTGAGACGCTGCAAATTGTAACGCGCTGGTGCGTTATGACGAAACCGTATTACTCCAACCTGACGAATACCAAGTACATTGACTCGTCAAGCCGTGAGTTTAAGGTGAAGCTTCCTTATGACAAAGAGAGTGTTCTGGTCAACATTGATAAGCGCTTTCTGATGGAAGAGATTGCTGGGGAACCGAAAGCATATATCTGCACGTCGGTCGATCAGGTTACGGACGTGTTTGCTGACCTTGGTCGCGGTTTCATCACATGGAACATTGAGCAGACGCCGGTCAATAAAGTCGCAGATAATGCTGAGCTGATGATTGCGGATTATATCGCCTCGCCCGCGCCAAATGACGACACGGAAATTCAGATTGTCGGAAGCGACAGAATTTCATCTGGTGGTTCTGCTGAGTATGTTGCGACAGGAGCTGGTGAAATTCTTTGGTATGTAGATGCGCCGCGTGTTTGTGGCGCGTCAACCAGCGTGGTCGATGGGAAGTTGACAATTCAAGTTGAGCAGACGGTTCGCGCCGTCGGTTCAAAAATTGTCATTCGTGCTACGGACGCCGCCGACGAGACGCGGTTCCAAGAAAAAATGGTAAAGGTGGTGGGGCTCCTGTGAGCGAAACGTTTAAGCTTGGCACAGACAACTTTGTCAGTCTGGCGGAGAATAAGCTGGAGTTTGCGCGGCGTATTTGCAGTGACCGCGAACTGGCGCAGTGTTTGCTGAGTCAGGATCGCAGTTTCAAGGACTACGAGCTGCCGGAGAACTACCAAGACCAACTGTTGTGGCATCACGTCTTTCCGTTCCGTTATGTTCTTGATACGCAGGAAAGCCAGAGAGCGTACATCACGATGTCTTTTGAGTTTGAGAAGTCTGAAAAGCCAAACGTCTGGAAAACCGGCGCAGTTGTATTTTATCTGTTCTGCCACAAGGATCTTGTGCGGACGGATTACGGTGTGCTCCGCTACGATTTCATGCTGAGTCGCTTGAATGCTTTGATGCAGGATAGTCGTTTCAAGACGTGGTATAACAGATTGGAATTTCAACGTTCCGGGGATATCACGGTTGATGAGATCGGCGACTATGTCGGCGTAGAAGTGATATACGCCAGCAGAGGGGTCTTGTAGGTGTTTTCAGGTTTTGATCGAACAGCCCTGTATTTTGGCAACGGCTACCGAATCAACGACAAGATCGAGCTGCGACAACCAACGATTGGCGATATTGTGCGCGTTGGTGAAGAGCGTTATTTTTCAACGGTTCATTGTCTGACGTCGATTCCATCTGATGCAAAGGCGGCGCTGTTTGACCTTGGCGTGGACTACGAAGAAATTTCCGACTTTGAATTTTTTCAGTTAATGACGCTTGGACTTGCACCGGAAGACAGCGAGATTTTTCTGCCGGGCATTAACTTTTCGAAGTTTGAAATGCGCAGCGGGGATGTGGGGCTGTACATGTATGATCCTGACGATGACATTGTGATAGACATGCACATCCATATGATTATTTCGCAGTTTGTCTGTATGCTGCACGGCATCAAGAAAACGCCGGAGCTGGCTGGCAACTCATACACGAAGAAAATTCTGATAGAGGAAGATCGGGACAATAAAGAACGAGCGAATGGAAAACCTCGCGAGGACGTTTTGTTCCCGTTAATTTCGTCGGTGCGTGTGTATATGAGGTGCTCGAAGGAAGAAATTCTGAAGATGGGTGCGTTTGAATTTATGGATGTTGTGTACAGGACGCAGACCATTGAGGGCGTAAAATCGCTGACTTCTGCGTATTACAGCGGGAATCTGGATACGAAATCTTTTGATACCAAAAAACTCGATGCATTTCGAGATCTATATAAAAAGTAGCGTTCTGCTCTTGTAGGGCGCTTTTTAGTTAGGAGGGAATTTATGCCGAAGTTTGACATTAACAACTTCGTCATTGACCGTGTGAGACGGGGTGTCATGTTTTCCACGGACAATGGCGAAGCGCTTTGGAGCTTGACGCAGGTTGAAGATCCGTCTCTGAAAATGACGTCTGAAACCGGCGAAGCTGTTGACGCACTTGGCTCTACGATTATGCAGTTTGACCGCAGCAAGGCCTGTGAGTTCTCTGGCTCGAACTCTCTGTTCGACCTGAGCTTGCTTGCTGCTCAGTCTGGTACGGAAAAACAGATTGCTGCTACTGATAAGAAGCTGACGATGGAGATGTTCGAAGAGATCGAAATCCCCGCCGACGGCACGACCGTCACGCTGAAGAAAACGCCGATTGGCACAGGCGCAGCCGGCATTCCGTTTATCTATAAGCTGAAGGGCGACTCGACGTTTATTGAAAAGTTTGAGTACGGCTCGGACGACGCGACCAAACAGTTTACGTTCTCCGGTACGACCCTGACTTTCCCGACGAGCCTTGAAGCTGGCGACGAAATCTTTGTTTCGTACAGCTATGAAGCTGACGGCTCCGAAGGCAATGGCGGTGTCATTGTCGAGAACAACGCCACCGAATTTGCTAAGGCTGGCAAGTTTGTTATGGAAGTTATTGGCTGCGACGTTTGCAACGCATCTAAGAAATACTTCGCGTATGTCGTCCTGCCTCAGGCGAAACTGAAATCTGACTTTGACCTGTCCTTCAAGGTTGACGGCAAACATCCGTTTGCGATTGAAGCTATGCAGCAGTACTGCGACCGGAAGAAGAAGCTGTTCTACATCGCCATTCCGGAAATGGACTGATCGCATAAGAAGTCTTGCAATTGTGGGGAGCGCCGAAAATCGGCGCTCCCCTATTGAGGAAAATATGAAACAGGAAAGTAGGCCGGTGCACCGTTGTTTGGTGTGTGGAAAAACATATCCGCTTTGTCGGACGTGTAATGAGCTTCAAAGTCACGGAACGCTTGCGTGGAGAGCGAACTGCGATACAGCGGCGTGTTTTCAAGTGTTTTGTGTTTTGAACGATTTTGATTATGGTCACGTCTCTGTTGATGAGGCCAGAGAGATGTTGGCTCGTGTGCTGTCGCCGGAAATGAAGCCGTTTACGATTGGTGCACGACGCACGTTAGAAAAAATATTAGGGGCTCTTCCAACTTAATGGTTGTGCCCAAAAGTTGAAAGAGCACAGGCAGAGACATCCGTAAGGTCGAAAGACAGGAAGCACCCCGGGATTTTCCCAGTTCCGGGCACTGCATAGCGGATGCCAGTTGATGGAGAAATTCATCGGAAAAGCCAAGGGAAACAATTACCTCTTTAGTAAATGAAGAGAGTCTTATCGAAGGAGGAACGGACAATGGCCGTAGTTTATGTGTTAAGTGCCAGCGGCAAGCCGCTGATGCCTACGACCCGCTGCGGCCATGTCCGTATCCTTCTAAAAGAAGGAAAGGCACGGGTCGTAGAAAGAATACCATTCACCATTCAGCTTACCTATCAGTCTGAGGAAGAGACACAGCCTCTGTATCTGGGCATTGACCCGGGCAGAACGAACATTGGTACTGCTGTCATCCGCGAGGATGGGGAGTGCGTCTTTACCGCACAACTCACCACTCGGAACAAGGATGTGCCCAAGCTGATGAAGGCGAGGAAGCAATTCCGTATGGCGCACCGGCGCCTGAAGCGCCGCTGCAAGCGGCAGCGTAGGGCGAAGGATGCTGGAACTATTTTCCCAACGGGAGAGTTTCAGCGCCTGCTGCCCGGTTGCGAAGAGCCTATCACCTATAAGGGTATCCGTAATAAGGAAGCACGGTTTAACAACCGGAAAAGACCTGCCGGATGGCTCACACCGACAGCGAATCACTTGTTGCTGACACACATCAATCTGGTACAGAAACTCAAAAAGTTTCTGCCTATTACGGATGTTGTGTTGGAGGTCAATCGATTCGCCTTCATGGCGATGGACAACCCGCACATCCAGCGGTGGCAGTATCAGAGAGGCCCGTTATTCGGACAGGGAAGCGTAGAAGAAGCGGTCTATGCCGCACAGGGCGGGCATTGCTTGTTCTGTAAAAATGGTATCGACCACTATCACCACGTAATCCCAAGAAGGAAGAACGGTAGCGAAACCTTAGAGAACCGGGTTGGCTTATGCGAGGAACACCATCGGCTCGTTCACACGGAAACATCATGGGAGAACAAGCTCGCCAGTAAGAAAGCGGGGATAAATAAGAAGTTCCACGCACTCAGCGTGCTGAATCAAATAATCCCGTCGCTGACAGAACAGCTCGCCGAATTGTTCCCTCAGCACGCCTTCGTGACTACGGGGCAGGACACCTACCACTTCCGTGAGGTCCACGATATCCCCAAAGACCACTATCTGGACGCCTATTGTATCGCTTGTTCGGTGCTTACCGATACAAGCCGGGTTGCAATTCCAAAGGCGGCTCCGCACGATATCCGGCAATTCCGGCGGCATGACCGACAGGCATGCCATAAGGCCAACATCGAGCGGAAATACATCGATGCCAGCGGTAAAGTGGTTGCTTCCAACCGGAATAAGGCGATAGAGCAAAAGACAGACAGTTTGCGTGAGTACCGAGTAAGCCACTCTGAATCAGAGGTGTCTCAGCTCACAGTAAGACCGCACTTTCCACAGTATAAGGATATGGGACGCCCAATGCCGGGAAGCCTCGTCCTGCATAACGGGAACGTGTTCGTGCTTACCTCGTCGGATGGCAGACACGACGGATTTGTCGATTACTATATCGACGAATATGGAGAAAAACACGGAGCACGAAAGTGCAATATTCTAACTAATAATTCAGGCCTCCAATTTTGTGGTTGATACATAAAACAACCACAAAGTTGGAAGAGCCATATTAGGAAAGGATTCTGAGTGGATTCAAAGTGAAGAAGAGGAGAAACCGTGTATTTAACAGAACAGGATCGCAGTAAGACGACGATTTTTGCGCTTGACCAGTCTACGACAAGGACTGGCTGGGCATACATATCCGGAGACGAACTTGTTTGCTCCGGCGTTCTTGATGCGACGAAAATAAAAGGTGGGGTCGAGCGGCGCATTCAGTATGTCGGCAAAAAGCTGATTTGGATGTTGCGGATGTATCGCCCCAGCATTGTTGTTTATGAGGGCGTTCAGGTTCGCAGAAATGTGCGGACAGCAATGGTTCTGGCTCAGCTGCAAGGAGCGGTGTTGCTGGCCGCCGGTATCAGCAGCAAGCCAACAGATGTAATTGCTCCGTCAGAATGGCGAAGAGCAATGGCCTTTGATCAAGGGCGTAATCACACAGAAACAGACTTGAAAGCTCAGGCAATCAACTATGTTTTTAATGAGTTTGGCATGAAGGTTGGCGCTGACGAAGCAGAGGCGATCTGCATAGGTGTCGCTTATCTCCGCAAACTGACTTCTGGGGAGATCGTGCTGAAAAAGCCGCAGCGCAGTAAAGCAGAAGAGACGGTTGACTCTGCCGCTGTTGACAACGAGGTTGCAACAGTTGGTGACGAGGAAGAAGTGAGTTGTGAAAAACCAGTAGGGACGTCGCTGTCATACATTCAGCGTGGTAGTAAAAAGGCGCTTCGTAAGAAAGCGAAATAAACGGTTTGGAGGAAAGGAAATGGAGGGTAAGGATATGAATGATAAGTCCGGTCTTGTATCAGATAGCGTGTGGGGTGGCACGAAGGTAACGGTAAAGTATACGATTCCCTTAGCGGAAGCGGCCGATATGGTGAACGAAGTCGTTGACGCGGTTTGCGAAGTGGACGACTCACTTTCGTTGACGTATCACGCTGCGGAAGAGGATTTTATTATATGGAAGGCGTATGTGGCGCACTTCACGACGTATGATGTGGCTGGCACGGACGATGAAGAGCTGTATCAGATGTTTTTGATCTGGGACTGGAAGATTGCGCTTTACGACTATATCAACGAGAACCAGAGGAGTTCTTTGGATTTTTCGATTGCCCGTGCGATTGAGCACCGTCTGGACGAGTGGCGTTCTGAGGCAAAGGCTGAAGTGGCACGTGTTGCCGCACGGATTGAAGAGATTACATCTGTGTTTTCGAGGCTGACAGACCAGATGAAAGACGTTGATATAAAAGAGGTCGCAGATAACATCCGCGCATTGTCTGAGCAAGTAATTGGTTTCGACCCCCTCGCGTAGGTATTTGATGATGATTGGCCGTTTTCTCATTGCGGCTTCGACATCATACGGAAGACTTGGAAGCACCTTATTTTGATTAGGGGCCTTGAAATGCACCGAAATAAAACGCGAATGCAACCAAGCAGAACAACAACCAGTCGAAAACAGCACTCAAAATCCATGTTCGGTATTTTTTATTCCGATTTCCAAATCGGTGTTGACTTTTCGGCAGGTATGGGATATAATAATACTGTCCCATTGTGTGTGCACTATTGCGGTGTGGAAAGGAGAGCGCACTATGGTCAATACTACGGTAAGAATTGATAGCATCGAGGTGAAAAATTTCAAGAATGTCGTTTACGGGCATCTTGACTTTGAAGAATCAAAAAAAGGTGGCAAGGCAAGCATCCTCGGATTATATGGACAAAACGGCTCCGGCAAAACAGCTCTAATTGATGCTTTGGAGCTGCTTCGTCTTGCGCTTTCAGGCAGAGCAATTCCGGCTTATTTTGCCGATTATATTAATGTTGACAGTGAATGTGCAACGCTCAAATACGGATTTAAGGTCAGTAATCAGAAAGTGGGCTGCGTCTATTCCGTTTTCTACGAGGTAAGCCTTCGCCGGGACATTGATAATACCGAGCATAACGCAGAGCAGCTATCGGTTGACGAGCACTATAAAGCCGTACTGTTCAATGAGGTGCTTTCATACTCCTATGAATGCGGAGATAAAAAGGTTCGCCTTTCTCCTGTGATCGACACAAGGACAGCTGAGGGTGTTGTTTTTGTCCCAGCTACCAAGTGTCGTTCGATTGTCGGCAAAGATAAGGAGAGTTTAACCGGTCTCTTAGTGGCAAAACAGCTTGCATCGGCAACATCCCGTTCCTTTGTCTTCTCAAGGGAACTGTTGAATGCGACTCGAAAAAACTGCAAGGACGACTACCATCGATTCCTTATAGAAAGCCTTGTGTTCTTTGGGAATTTCCAACTGTTCGTTATCAATACAACCAATTCTGGTCTTATCAGCATGAATGCGCTTCCGCTTGCATTTAATTATGCCGAGAACGGAAAGGCATCTATCGGCAATATTCTGATTGAGCTGAATGAGCCGTCTTTAATCCCTGAGGATGCACTGAATGTCGTTCACAAGGTCATTGACTGTATGAATGTGGTTTTGAACCAGCTCGTTCCCGGTTTAACGATCAGCGTGAAGGACATGGGTTCTCAGCTTTTCTCAAACGGTGCTCCCGGCTGCCGCATTCAGCTCATGTCCAACAAGAACAGCAGAGAGATCCCTCTGCAATACGAATCTGAGGGTATTAAAAAGCTGATTTCCATCTTGCAGTTGTTGATTGTAATATATAACAAGCCATCCATGACTGTTGCGATTGACGAGCTGGATTCCGGCGTGTTTGAGTATCTGCTTGGAGAGGTTCTGCGTATCATCGCGGAAAAGGGAAAGGGGCAACTTATTTTTACTTCCCACAATCTCCGACCGTTGGAAACGCTCGACAAGTCCTTTATTGCGTTTACAACAACCAATCCGCAGAACCGTTATATTCGTATGAGCAACGTAAAAGCAACCAATAACCTTCGCGACTTCTATTACCGTGACATCGTACTCGGAGAACAGAGTGAGCCTGTGTACGAGCCGACGAACAACAGTGAAATTGCGATGGCGTTCAGAGAGGCAGGAAATCCGGATGCCACGTAAAAAGATTGTTTTCGTTATCGTTGAAGGGCCTTCCGATGAAGAAGCGCTCGGCGTTCTCTTAAATCGCATTTATGACAGCAAAGAGGTTTATGTTCAGGTTATGCGCTGCGACATTACGACCGAGTTGAATGTAAATGTAGGTAATGTCGTTGCGAGGATCTGTGATGTTGTCAAGAAATATGCGGAGCGAAAATTTAAGTCCGGAGATTTCAGTAGAATCATTCACATAACAGATATGGATGGAGCTTTTATTCCTGATGATGCTGTTGTGGAAGATAATGCGGCGATTAAGCCCCTCTACTCTGTAACGGAAATCCGGACGCATAGAAAAAGCGGGATTGAAAATCGCAATCAACGAAAGCGGGAGTGTTTGAATCGACTGTCCTCTGCGTCTCGGATTTGGGGCGTTCCCTATCAGATTTACTATATGTCCTGCAATCTGGATCACGCGCTTTACGGAAAGCTGAACAGCACCGACGATGAAAAAGAAGCCGACGCTTTTGCGTTTGCCAAAAAGTACAAAGACGATATTCCCGGTTTTGTGAAGTTCATCAGCGAATCGGACTTTTCGGTTGTCGGAGGCTATCTTCAGTCATGGCAATATATTCGCGAAGGATTTCGCTCACTTGAACGTCACACCAATTTCGGACTATGCTTTCAGGACGAAGCTGTAGATTTGAAAGACAAACCCAGGTCAAAAATTTAAGATTATAATTTCACACTAAAAGAAGCAAGCCGTATGTTGTGGTGTTCTATTGTGTGTTTGATGACACATTGGATTGTCCGGATTTGATGTGTCAGTGTCCGTATGGTGTGCACTGAACGATACTTCGGTTCGGCGGCGGTTATTTGATTGAATCAAACGATAAAAATCAAATATTTTGATTTTACGAGTTGCATTTCCGATGGACTTGTGGTATACTATAGATGAAATGCGTGGAGGTGATCTTGATGCTGATTGAATTCCGCTTCAAAAATTATCGTTCTTTCAGGGATGAAGCTGTGCTTTCCATGGAGGCAACCGGACTTGGCTCTCTTAAAAGCTGTCTGATTCCACTGTCATCTACAGTAAAGCTGCTTCCAGCCATTGCGATTTACGGCAAAAATGGCGGAGGAAAAAGCAATGTGATTCGCGCCTTTTGGCTGGCTGTGCAGTTTATTCGAAATGCACAGAGAACGCAGCACGAACGTGCCGTGATTCCTGTAAATCCATTTGCACTGAACGACTATTCCAAGGATGAACCTACCGAGTTTGAATTCGAGTACGTTTCGGGCGGTGTGAAGTATTGGTACGGCTTTGCCGCAACACGCGAGAAGATTTACTCGGAATATCTTTTCCATGCTCCAAAGGGTCAAAAAGCATTGGTTTTCAACCGCGTCGAGCAGACTTTTTCTTTTACTGAAGAAAAATCAAAGAGAGCGTTGATTGGCGAAATGGTCGCTGAAAATCAATTGTTTTTCTCGGTGGCGTGTACCATGAACGATGCGGCTTGTGTTGCTGCGATGCGGTGGTTCCGTGGGCAAGTGTTTTTCTCGCGGGATTATTCTGACATTCCCCGGCAGTTGATCGAGTATTCAGAAGATAAGAATATGTTGAAAGCAATCTCGGACTACGCAAAAGCAGCAGATCTTGATATTTTGGATGTGCAGTTTGAGTTCAATAGTAATGAGATTCGTGGTGACGAAAGTCTGCCGGATAACATCCCGGAGGAAATCAGGGCTGCGCTTGTACAGTTTATGCACACTCTCGCTGAGACCTCCAACAATGGAGAGGTGCGTCTGAAAATGGGTGAGGTTTCTGCGAAGGCCAGTCACCAAGGAGAAGCCAGCGATGGCCGGAGGACGACGTATTCGCTGGAGCTCTCCGACGAGTCTGATGGGACGCGCAAACTGATGGGACTGGCTCCTGCAATCGAGTCCGCGTTGCGTACCGGCGGCATTTTGCTGGTGGATGAGTTGGAGCGTGAACTTCATCCTATGTTGGTTGACTATATCGTTGCAAAGTTTCAGAGCAAGATCACAAACCCAAAAGGCGCACAGATTGTTTTTACGACGCATAATACGGAGCTAATGAGTTTGGAGTTGCTGCGAAAGGATCAATTGTATTTTGTTGATAAGCGTGACAAAGATGGCGCTTCTGAGCTGTATCCGATCAGCGAGTTTTCCACTCGCACGACTGAAAATATCCGCAAGGGATATCTCGTTGGCAAATACGGCGCAGCTCCTGATGTTAAAATTGAAGAGGTAGAATAGATATTGTGGTGTCCTGTGAGGGCATTGTATTCCGTGGCGATATGTTTAATGTGTGATTGTTTGCGGATAGGAGGTGATATGTGTGACATTTCGGAATGAGAAGGACTTGATTCGCGAGGTACAGCGCCGTGCACAAGCTGCGTTTGACAAGTATGTGGACGTTGTACAAAAAACGCTCCGAAGCGAAACTGAAGATACGGTATATGCGTATCAACCAAGAATTTATCGACGCACATATCAGTTCCTAAATTCTGTGTCTGCGTACAAGCAGTATGCTCCGGACAAAGGTGTGTTTCGTGCGACCGTTTTCTTTGATCCTGATAAAATGAACGTCGGGAGTGGAACGTTTTCAAAATACAGTAGGGAGACTCACGGGACAGAGACGTGGATGTATGGAATCCACGCGGACTCGCAGGGTCGAGATGTTCGGCGTGATATAGCGAAGTTTTTGGAAGAGGGGCACGGCGCATCTACGCCTCATGCAAGAAACACGTCCGGAACTATTGTTGGGAAACACATTTATCCTGCTCGTAAGGGCAGTCACATGATTCGGACGACGAATAAATGGGTGCGCAACGAAGGTGACAGAGCGTTGCGCGTATTGTTAGATAAAGAGCTGGGTCGATAAGGTGGTGATGTAAATGGCAGTTGGAGATGCCAACGGATACAATATTGAAATTGGTCTCGCCATTAGGGGCGGCGAGAGCGAACGCATACAAAAGGATATTAAGCAGGAAATTGAAAAGGCCAATAGTGTCGCCGTCGTAGACATTCGGCTCAATACAAGCAGCTTTGTCAAGGAAATGGACAAGGTTGATGGTACAATCAAGAAGGTTCTTGGGTCGTATCAGCTGGGGCGAAGTGGAGAAAAAACATTCTTTGAATTCGATACCGTTTCGAAGCAGATGCGTGAGATCGGTAAGGTTGCTGCGTCTTCCTCAAAGGATGTTGCGGACGCCATTCAAAAGATAAAAACAGACGCCATGAAGGACGGCGAAATCGTCGATCCAAAAGCGTTTTTGAAACAGCTCGACGTTATTGTTCAGGGAACGGCGGATCGGGCGAATAAAATCGCGAATGCGATTGCGAAAGCTTTTGAAGGAATGTCGGCTGACAACCTTCAGGGGCAGATTTCTGGTGCGGCTGAATTAGGTCAATCCCCCACAGCATCGAAATCGTCAGGACGCAAGCACCGTGGGAAAAGTAAGAGCGCCGGCGTTGATACTGTAGGCACTGGCAGCAATGGTTCGCCAGAGCGTTTGAACGATAGTGCCACGCAAAAGGTTATTGCGGCTGAGAAACAGGCGACGGAAGTAAAGATTCAATCGGCGAATGCTGACAACAAGGTTGCTGAGGCGGCAAGTGCGGCAGCAGAAAATCTTGAAAACATGGCTGCGGCTATTGCTGGCGTTGAGGGAGAGGCAGAAGAACGCGCGAACATCGAACAGGTTCGGTTTAGAGAAAAGACCGGACGGATTTTCGATGTGAACGCAGCTGACCCGCGCAGCACAAAAAATGAGGATGTTGATGAGCTGGGGCGGCTCTTCAATGAGAAATTTAGCGGTAAAAACTGGAAGCTTGGCAGTGTCGTTGTTGACAAGATGATTGACGATGGCGATGTTCGCAGCCTTACAGGGACGCTGAAGTTTTTGGACGAGGCGAACGGCAAGGTTTATGTTGCTACATACCGTGCGAAAAAAGCTATTGACGATGAAGCTGCCTCGATGGAGCAGCTTGATGCGGCGGCGAAAAACGGACAGGGTTCGCTTTATGACCTTGTGCTGTCAAACCAGAAAATCAGCAAGACATTTGTGGACAAAAAACAGTCCGGCACATATTCCGAGAAGGATCGTGAACTCGTTCGGAACCTTGCGCAAGAGAAGATTAAGAACCTCCAAACGCAATATCGGAATATCGATCAGGAAATGCCGGTGCAGGACGCAAATGAGCTGACTCAAATGGTCGGCCAGATCGTGTCTGAGTCTACATATAAGACCTTCAAAAAGGCGGCGGAGGTTCAGGCTGCAAAGCTTGCGAATATGAAGCTTGCCAGCCATACTGGTAAACTTGACCCGCTGAAAAACGCCCGCAACGAAGTCCAGAAAATTCCGGACACGTTACTGGGCGCGTCGATTTCAATGCAGCAAATCGGTGATGTACCGGCATCACTGACAAATGTTTTTGAACGGCTTAAAAGCAGCGCAAAGTCTGTCACGGATGTGTGGGATTCTGCCGATATTGCATCTGATGAGAAAATCAACAGGGTCAATGCGTTCCGCGACAGTCTTAATAAGTTCAACGCTGAGCTTGGCAACACAAAGAGGTTGAACGCCGCCAAGGGCAAGGCAGATACTCTTTTTGAAGATCTCTCAAAGGCAGACCTGACGGACGACGCAAAGAAAATGTTGGCGTCTTATCGCGCTCAGGTGGAAGATGCGTTCAAAAGCCTCCGGGATGGAAGCACAAACATTCAGGAGGCAGCAACGGCGCAGGGAAATGCGGTTGAGCAGTCTACCGGGCAGCAGAAAAAGTCTATTGCCGAACTCTGCGATGAAATAGAGGAATACTTTAAGCTTACCAAAGATGTCAGCGAAAAACTGGGGGCTTCAGAGCCAAACACCTATCAGAAACGAGCGGCAGCTGTTTCTGATAAGTTGAATGCTCTGAAGAAAGCGAAAATAATCAATGACAGCCAACTGTCTGAGCACACTCTCACGCCAAACATTGAGAGGTATGATAACGAACTCAATAAATATCGAGATGTTGTAAAAACAGGCGACTTGGATAAAATCAGGGAAGCCGCCAAAAGCTACGATGAGGTGAGGCAATCTCTCATTGATTGCACTGCTGAAGCTGAAAGGTTTGCAAAGCAGCAGGAGGATGCCGGAAAGGTCGTTGATACTGCTGGCAAAAGACAGGTTAACATAAATACTCAGCTGGAGAAAAAGTACGAGCGCCTTGCCAAATACTACGCTAAATATCAAGCTCAAATCGTAAAAGACCCTGTTCTGAACGAGGATTTTCAGTCTATTATGGGTCGACTGAAGACTCATGATTTTGCTGATATTAGCAAGGCAGAGAATGCGGTTACAGATTTGCTCGGTCGAGCACGCAGAGCCGGTGCAGAAGTCCAGTCGATTGGCACTCAGCTTAAAAATCTGATTGCTGGTAACATGGACAAGCTTGTTACGGCAGCGTCCGCAGCGTTGTTGCGTCAGAGTTTGCGCGGCATTATTCAGGCGGTCAAGGAAATTGACGCGGCTATGGTTGAGCTTCGGAAGGTGTCTGGTGCAACCACCAAGGAGCTGAGTCAGTACCTTGAAAGAGCCAAAACAAAGGCGGTTGAGCTTGGGGCTTCGGTATCTGATGTTGTTCAAGCTGCTGCCGGTTTTGCTCGGCTTGGCTACAGCGTGTCTGACGCTGAAAAGCTCGGCAGCCTCGCAACAATGTTTTATAAGGTCGGCGACGACATGTCATCGGTAGAAGATGCGACGCAAGCGATGGTTTCTGTCATGGCTGCGTTCAATATCGCCGTTGATGATGCCGGCCAAATCCCCGATAAATTAAATGAAGTGGGCAACCGCTTTGCCATCTCGTCTGGTGGTTTGGCGGAAGCCCTGAAACGTTCAGCCTCGGCTCTGAACGTTGCCGGAAACTCTTTGGACGAATCGCTCGCATTGATTACCAGTGCGAATGAGATTGTTCAGGATCCGGCCTCTGTGGGTGAACATTTACGCCCAGCAGCATAGTAATATGTTGTTAGCAAGCAGGTGTATCGGTCAAAGATCAAGCATATGATTAAGACCGAGGAAACCCGGTTTACGGGAGTCCGTAGAGACTGTAATGGAATGTATGGTGACATGTGTTCCTAACCTGCTCCCCTACCGTTATTGGAGGGTGGAGATCCAGTCCGACCTTGCGGTATGTGCTGCAACTGACACGCATCAGTTGTATATGGCCGCAAGAGGCAAGGTGAGAGCCTTGTCCGCCGTCGATAGACGGTTAGAATGCACCTAAAATCACAAGAATCAAAATTTGACTGTTGACAAAAAGAAATTGTAGTGGTATAATGTAGGAACAGCGGAACCCCAGACGGTTGCCGCAGTTAGAATCTACATCGTGCCGAGAGCTTAGCTCTCAACAACAATGAGCCGTTCTGGTTGCGACAGAACGGCTCACTTCTTATTCGTGCGATTCGCTTGGTGGATACTCCAGACAAGTGAAACAACGCCAATCAGGATATCGATAATCCCGATGATGACGTTTGCGTCCAAAGAAATATGTATCACCCCCGGAAAAGAAATTTCCCGCGAGGCTATATACACGCCTCCATTCCGCCTTCGCGGGATGACAGGCAACCGTCCTTATCGGTGGGATTCCGCTTCTTTTATTATATCATGTCTCTATTGTTTTGTCAATAGCCTGCTTGGTATAAACTGATATTCAGGCGTGTTTTGTGAAATATACGAACATATTTGCTGTTTAGGACTTGACAAAAGCTCTGATGTGTGGTATAATATGTTCAGTGATTGTGTTGCGGATGCTTGCGGGGCCCGTGACCGGGGGAGCTCCTACGGGAGCTCCTTTTTCTATCTTGTGATTTTAGTCTGTTGAAGTAACAGAGTGACCGTAATGAAAACCTTGTCTTTGCGCATCCGAGGCGCGAAGACAGAACTTGAAAGTGCAGAGCTTGACACTGAGGGGATGGCGACAAGCACTGCGAAGCTTCGTGATTCTATTCGGAGCTTGACGGGCGTTGATATCATGGTGAATGATACAACGTTCAAGTCCACCTACGAAATCTTGCGTGAGATTTCAGAGGTCTGGGCAACGCTTGACGATATTGGTCAGGCAAACGTGCTGGAACAACTTGCGGGTAAGCGTAATGCAAACGTTGTCTCGGCAATCGTAACGAATTTCAGTACAGCAAAGCGTGCTCTTCAAACGGCCGTCGATTCCGAAGGCAGTGCCGTTCAAGAACACGCTTTTTGGTTAGATAGTATTGAGGCCAAACAAGCGCAGTTCAAGTCTTCGTTCCAGACGTTGTCTGAAACCGTCATGGACAGTTCCCTGATTAAGATGACGTATGATGCTGGGACAGGCATTCTTGGCTTCTTGAACGAGCTGACCAAAAAACTGGGGGCTCTCCCCGGCTTTGCTACTGGTTTGACCGCCTTGCTGTCGATTACGAAAAATATCGGGCTGTTCCAGAGGGATAATGGAAGTCTTTCTTTCTTAGGTCGCAAAATCAAAGATATAAAAGCTGATCGAAAGTCTGTTGTTGGCTTTGGCAATAAGCTCAAAGCGATTTTTAAGCAGCCCATTGAACCGGCATTGGAGTCCAAGCCGTTTGAGGAGAAGTATACTGAATATATTAGTCGGCTAAAAGATAGTGGGAAAGAAGCCGCTAAAGAGTTTTCCTCTGGATTCAATAGTAAATCTCTCAAGGATTTTTTGACTCAACTTGATGTCGCAAATGGCGAGATTCTGATTAACGGCGAAAGGGTCAATGGCTTGGAAGATGCGTACAAGGCATATATAGAGAGCACTAAAAAGGCTCAAAAAAGTTCCGCAGGGCTTGTTGGCACTCTAAAAGGCATCAGGGCTGGGTTGGTCAGCTTTGCCTTAAATACGGCTATTAGCTGGGGAATCAGTGCACTCGTGAGTCTTGCTTATAAGGGAATTACTGCGGCTAAACGTTACCGTGAGGCGGCATATGAAGCGGCAGAAGCCACACAGCAAGAGATCAAGAATGTCGAAGACTATCAGTCGCGTGTCCTTGAATTGTACGAGAAGCTGGACAAAAAGAACCTGTCCGAGCAACAGACCTATGAGGTTCGTTCGCAGCTCTTGCAGATTCAGGATGAGATGATCAACAAGTACGGTATTGAATATAACGCTATTGAGTTAATCAATGCATCATATAGGGATCGGCTTGCGATATTCGAACAGCTTAAAAAGCAAGAGTTGGTTGACTGGGAACGTGAGAACCACAAGGCAATTGGCAACGCACAGGATTATTTTGCTGAAGAATACTCTGGCTCGTATGTTCTCGATAGAGATCGGCTTGGGGATGTTGGAGTCATAAATACCTTGCTTTCGAGGGCAAATTTGGAAGCAGATGATTTTGGCCTTTATGCTTCTGGCATTAGTGGGACTTACGGCAAGACTCCGTTTTATACCATAGTCGGCACAGTCCAAGAGAGAATCGAAAAGGCTGAAAAACTGTATGAGGCTCTTAAGGATGTTGATTACGAGGAAAAGGATGTATTAGATAACGTTTTGTTAAAGTTGTCTTCGTTTATCAACGACAAAAAGTCTAAGAAGTATACCGAGAACACCGAAATACTTGGACAGTATACTCAGTATCTGCTTGCGACAGAAGATTCTCTGAACCGTCCGTACCTTCAAATGCAGCAAGCGCAGTCTGAACTGAACGAGGCACTTGCGACTAACAATGGCGATGCAATTCGTGAAGCGCGAGACAAATTTCAATCAGCATATGCTGACATGGTAGAGGCGATCTCTAAGGATGTTGAAGGATTTGACCCCGCTGGGTTTACGACGCGGTTTGTCGATGAGTTTAACGAACGAATCCAGCTGAAGCTCCGGGAATTTAATTTTACCGATGCTTACGAAAACGACATTGATGGGTTAAAAGATAAAGTTAGCAGCTTTTTGAGTGAGCTGTCGGAACTTGAAATTTCAGATGATGTGTCCCTGAAGGCGGCGCTTACGTTTTCTGACCAGTCGGATGTAAAACAGTATGCTTTAGGTTTGCAGCAGATTGCAGAACAGTATGGGTATACATACGATGAACTTGTCGGCGTTCTGACTACGATGGGGGTTGTTCAAGGCAGACAAGAGTCTCTTGTAGCAGACCAGCAGACCTTTTCGTCCGCACTTGAGCCGTATACAAAAGCAAGCAATGCCTTGATTAAGATGAAAGAAGACCTTGCTAATTCGAGCACTGGTGCTTTTTCCAGCGAATTTATAGAGTCTACTTTTGGTGACGAAAATGTTCCGTCTGCAATCAAGGAATTGCTTGAGCGGTACACGGGTGACCCTGACGAAACGAAAACGATACTCGCCAAGTATACAGAGTGGTATGTGACAGCGCGTGAGGAATATCTCAATACGGTCAGTCAGATTAAAGGAGTTTCCAAAGAAGAGGTTGCGCGGATTTACGATCCGGACACGGTTAGCCTTAATCTGATGACGCAGGGGTTAAGCAATGCGACCCAAGCTCTGCGCAGCACATTGACAGACGGCAACGGGTTAGTTTCGGCTATCCAGAAGGTTGGTTCTGGTGCGTCATTGACATCCGAAGAAATCAATAATCTTGCTGGCAGCTATATGGGCTTGGCCGGGAAGTTCCGGCAGACATCAGACGGCTGGACGATTTCTATTGACGTGCTCAAAAAGCTTCATGAAACCGAGATTGCAGAAGCGAAAGACGCAGTTCGGCTTCAGGTTGAGAAGGCAAAACAGATTGTCGCCTCGGTAACAACGATTACAGATGCTTATCGCAGTGAAGTTGCTGCAATTTCAAACCTCGCGCAAGCTCAGGCGGCATACGCAAACCTTGATACTCAGAAAGTCCAGATTGGGGATTTGTCCGTTTATGCGAGAGATATCAAACGTGTCGGCGATGAGCTTTACGTCAATGGCGTTGATATTATGGCGGCGTTTAATAGGATGTACGGCAGTAACGCCGACGTGTACAAAGCCCAAGCGTGGGCGTCGTACAATGCGGCAGTTGGGGCTGGGTCTTCTTATCTTGCGTTATCCGAGACGCTTCAGGAAATCATCAAAAGCTTTGAAACACTGGAGGGCGTACAGTGGTCACCGGATTCGATCTACAAGAACGGCAGTAGCTCAAGCGACGTCCAGTCTCAGATAGACGATCAGTTTACAAAGGTGTACGAGGCATTGCAGCGTCAAAAAGACCGTTTGGAAAATGCCATGCCAAGTATCTACGAGCCTCTACTGTCCAAATATGGGGCGGCACAGGGCTTGCGGGATGCGGAACAATTCTATGACGCTCTGGACAAGATTGTCGATGCTTTTTATGCGAACAATACGGCAAAGGCTCATCAGTATCGCTTAGAGATTCTGACTGGGCGCAACGAGCTTGTGCAGACTTGGATTCAGGAGCAGCAACACGCAATTTCTCTTCTGAAGAATGCACAGGATCAGATTCAGCGCTCTGTCATTGACGGTACTGGCGATGAATATGCGCGGAAGAATGCTGCGGACAACGCGAATAAGCGAATTGCGATTTATCGTGCCATGCAAGACAAGGTTCACGCCTTGGCGAATCAGGCTCGTTCGCGCGGCATGTCTGAAAACTCCAGCTTTATCCGTGATCTGCAACAGCAGTGGTGGCAATTCCAGCAGGAGATCAACTCCATTTCGGATGAGATTTTCTCAAACTGGTGCGAGGGGCAGGAAAGCGCTCTGAAATACCAGAAGAGCTCTTTAGATAGCTTGATTGATCTGATTGTCGAAATGATCAAACATGAGAAAGACGATATGGTCGAAGCTCTGGAAGATCAGATTGACGCTTATGAAAAGATTATCGAGCGAAAGAAAGAAGCGCTTGAGCTGGCAAAACGCGAGAAGGAGCATAGCGAGAAGGTTTCTGAAATCAACAAAGACCTTGCTGAAATGCAGTCTCGTCTTGCGGCACTGGAACTTGACGATAGTCGTGAGGGTCAGTTGGAACGCAATAAGCTGCTTGAAGAAATGGCTGAAAAGCAGAAGGAGCTTTCTGACCTTCAGTACGACTACTCAATGACCAATCAGGAGGAGGCTCTTGATAAAGAACTTGAGGCTTATCGTGACGCAAAGAATAAGGAGATTGATGAGCTGAAGGATTTCTTATCTGACACAAAGCAGCTTACTCTTGAGGCGATGCGACGGTTGCAGGCGGAGATCAACGGCGAGACAGACAATCTTTTCAAAGACCTTTTGAACTGGAATGAGCTGTACGGCGATAGTCTTGAGACTGAGATTTGCGACTGGTGGACGGAAGCGATTCGGCTTGCCAAGGAGTATGGATCTGTCGTTAAGGCAAATGAGGCTCTGAAAGAAGCAGAATACAACTACGAAGACAAACCGTCGTATAACGGCGCGATTTACAGCAAGGAAGAACAGGCTGCCATCCAGAAGATGTATGAGAACTCTGTTAAGTGGCATTCGGCTTCTGCGTCGGAACGGGCTGCAATTGAAGCGGAGAACCAACGTCTTGCCAGTCAGTTTGGGTGGACATTTGATCCGAAGACTGGGAAATGGTATGATCGAAACGGGCGTTGGATTTACGAAGGCCTTCCGGATGTTAATGGGAACACGTCTGGATATAACGGTATGTCTGAAGACGACGCGATTCTTAAGATGTACAATAACTCGGTTAAGTGGAAAACGGCCAACAATGAGCTCCGGACACAGCTCCAGAAAGAGAATGAAGAGATTGCTCGTCAATTCGGATTTACGTTTGATCCCAAGACCGGCAAGTGGTATCGAAAAGATGGTCGGTGGATTTATGAGGGTCTGCCGTCGTTCCATACCGGTGGTGTTGTCGGTGGCGGGACGCGGAAGCAAAACGAAGTCTTGGCTGTTTTGGAGAAAAAGGAGATTGTTCTTGACCAGAATAAGCAGCGGCGTCTTATGGAAGCGGTCACTGGGTACGCGCCAGTGTCTTCTATGTTAACAAAGCTGTCTGGGCTGCCGGCGCTGGCACGCGCCAAGTCGTCAAGAATGGAGCCCGCCGTAGAGGTTCATGCGCCGCTTCACGTTTATGGAAACATGGATGCGTCCATGAAAGATTTTGTCAAGCAGTACCCGCGGTTCATTGCAAATGAGGTTGCGAAGGTGCTGTTATAAGTTTTGGTTCTGGGAGTGGCAAACGCCACTCCCCTTTCTCGCGTTTTGTGCGAGAGCAAACAGAAAAATGGGAAGGAAAGGAATGAAGGGTTTTAGTTCTGAAAATTATGAGCCGCATCTGCTGGACAACTTTGTTCGGAAGAATCGCGGCGTCTTTTATACGCCGGTGCAATATGCTGAAAAGGCACTTGAGCTTGTGCGGGAAGCGATTGCACGCGTTCCGGTTGGCAATGATTATATTATTTTAGACCGTTGCGCTGGGACAGGAAATTTAGAAGCAGGACTTACAAACGAAGAACTTTCTCACTGCGTCCTGTCGTCTCTCGATTCAGGTGAACAACAGGCGCTTGTTGAACGCTTTAACGGTAGGGTTCGACACATTGTTTTAGCTCCGGATTCCACGGACGCTTTGAGTGAAGCGTTTGCAAGTAATGCAGAGATTCAAAAATGGGTTGACGATCCGCAGTGTTCTGTAATTTTACTGGAGAACCCCCCATACTCAGATGTAACGAGCATCGAGCATCAAAAGGCTGGTATGTCAAAGAAATCGTCTTGCTGGAAGGACTCGTATGTACACCAGAAGATGTGCGAGGCGGTTAAGGGTTCTGCTCGAAATGAGCTGGCGAACCTTTTTATTTGGTCGGCATTTCGGCTCTATGTGAGGGAGCCTACCGACAGCTATATTGTGTTTGCTCCGGTCAAATACTGGAAAGCTCACCATTTGATTGATAAAGAGTTTTTAGGCGGGTTCGCCTTTAACCGCCGCCACTTTGGGGCAGCAGAGGGCTCTTGCGTAATGTGCGCGTGTTGGGGTGGTGCAAATGCAAATAATGAGTGCCTGAGCTTAAAGGGATTTGATATTGATGGCGATGGAAAGCTGACGGAGCCGGTTGACCTGCTGGTTAAGAAGGTGTATTCCAGATTTAGTCAGGTGTACTACGATAAAACGCCGATTGACGATGCTGTGCCGACCGGGATTTTGTGTGGTTTGGATGGCTATGAGGTTAAGGACGGCCTGAAAAGGAAGGTTTCGCCGTTGTATTCTCCGTCTATTGTCGGATATCTCGCTGTGGAAGGTTTCGGTTTTGACAATTGCGACACTGCGTCTTACTTGGGCGTTACTTCTCGTTATGATGGAAACGGTTTTTATTTGACGCGGGAGAACTTTTCAGAAAAGCTCCCTGTGTTCGCCGCGTCCCGGTACTGTTCGTATAATAGAACGTGGACGGAAACAGGACGCATCATGAAGACCGGTGACGGTTGCGAACGTTTTTATAGGGATGTTCGTAATGGCAAGTTGGATGAGTTCTTGTACGATTGTTTGTTGTTTACTTGCTTAGAGCGTCAGAACCATATGGTTACGTTTGTCGGCAGTGATGGCAGAGAATATCGGAATGAGTTACGACTGGGTAGTCAGGAGTGTCCGTCGCTTGCTGGGCAACATATTTTTTCGTGCTGTCAATTTTTGGCGTCGGACAAAATGCCGCTGCTGGATGCAGCGACAGCGGTATATGCACTGGTAGACGACGAGCGAAAGGACGAAAAGGGTATCTACCAAATCGCAATAGAAAACGATGTGATGATTGAGGTAGATGGAAAGAGGGTTCGTAAGAACCGCGAGTTACATGATGCACTGATGAATTTGAGGAAGCGACTTGCGGAGTTTTATAAAACCCGAATTGTGCCAACACTGTTTGAGTACGAATTTTTGAAGTGATGTTTTTACGCTGGGTGATATTTTTTTATTTTATTTGTTCCTGACGAGGTTGCTTGTGGTATAATATTGTTGAGGGAGGTGGAGTCTATGGTTGGTCAAAACATTCGTTATTGGCGTCTTCGCAGAGACATGACGAGGGCTGGTTTGTCTCGAAAAAGCGGACTGCCGACGCGTTTGATTGCTGCGTATGAAAACTGCGACGAAAATCCGGATATGCAGAAACTGACTGTTTTGGCAAACGCGCTGGACGTTCGTGTGTTGGACTTCTTGGCAGAGCGCAACGACTCTGTTTCTTTCTCTCATGGGGAGTTCCGGAAAATATCTGGGCTGACGAAGAATCGTCAAGAGTATGTTCAAGCAGCAATTGAAGAATATTTTGGTCGGTTCTACACCGCTATGGAGCTGATGCCGGATAATACTTTGCCTAAAGTTCCAAAGACGCATGTAGTGCCCTTTTCGGGCAATATTGAGAACGCTGCGTTGGCTATGAGGTTTTATGTTGGAGTTCCTTTGAATGGCCCAATTGGAAATCTCGTTGAACTTGTAGAGTCGCTCGGTATCCTCGTTTGTTTTCTTGACCTTGACGGTCAGAAGATGGATAGCTTCTCCGGTGAAAATGGAGAAGTTAATGGGCGACCATACATTGCGGTTAATCGTGCAATGCAGGGAGCACGTAATCGAGCTACCATAGCACATGAGCTTGCCCATATCCTTTTTTCGTGGCCAAACACTATGAGCGACAAAGAAATTGAGCGGAATGCCACTGCCATAGCTGGCGCATTTCTCTTTCCTGCTGACGATGTCCGTAAGGTTTTTCCAGTTCACGGAAGCTATAGGTGGAAACTCTTGGAAAATATTGGGGCAGAGTTTGGTGTTTCGGCTCAACTGGCCGTCAAACGAGCGGCGGTTGTTGGAGGTATATCTAAATTTGTTGAAGCGCAGCTTTTTAAGAATATTTCGTCGCTCGGATGGCGAAAACAAGAGCCAAGTAGAGTTCCGCAAGAGGAGTCAACCCTTCTTGAGAAGTTTGTGCAAAATGCGCTACGTGCTGGGGAGATTGGCGTTAGTCGTGGCGCAGAGCTTTTGGGAGTACCATTGGCAAAATTGATCGCCAAATAACGGTTTCGTGAGGTAGCAATGGAACTTGTGAGCAGTGATTCAAATGTGTGGATTGATTTCGAGGTGATTGACCGGCTCGATCTGCCCTTTCACCTGCCTCACAAGTACGTTATGTGTAAGGACGCTTTCTTGCAAGAGCTCTTTCCATTTTCAAACAAGATGGCTGGGTTGTGCGACAAGGGTCTGCACCTTGTTGATCTGACCGACGCCGAGCTTCAGCTTGTGCTTTCATGGGAACAGAAGTATCGAAAACTATCGCGTTTTGATCGTTGTGCGTTGGCTATTGCATTGAAGCGAAATTGTGTTCTGTTGACAGGTGATAAAGCCTTGAGGAATGCAGCAGATTGTGAAGGTGTTCCTCTTATGGGAACACTTGGAATTTTTGATCTGCTCTTTGCATTAGATGTTCTTGATTGTAGTGGCTTTTTAGAGTGTCTAAAGCTATTGCAGGCTCATAATGGCCAAGAAGTCCGTCTACCCACTAATGAAATCGACGATACAATCAAGCTTCTTGAGGCTTTTGTTTAGTGTAGCCTTCCGTGTGAGACGGAAATTTACCGCACCAAACAGAAAAAAATTTTTTTCTGTTTGGTGCGGCGGCGATTGACAAACACTGTTTGTGAGTGATATAATATAAGAGTAGCGGAACCCCAGACGGTTGCCGCAACATAATCAACTACCTTGTGTTTCGAAGAAGTTCTTCGAAATCGGAGCCGTTCTGTGGCAGCAGAACGGCTCACTTCTTATTTCTGGTGAATTGGTCGATGGCTTGTGTGATAACAAACGCAATGCTAACAATCCAGTATAGATCTTGAAGTGTTATGTATGGTCACCCCCGGAAAAGAAATTTCCCGCGAGGCTATATACACGCCTCCATTCCGCCTTCGCGGGATGACAGGCAACCGTCCTTATCGGTGGGATTCCGCTTCTTTTATTATATCACATGGCTTATTGAATGTCAATGTCATATGCCCTTTGTGCAATATGTTGTGTTATATTTTTTGAGATCGCCTTGTTTAGACCCGTGGGGTCTTTTTTTTATACTTGGGAGGAGGTGTAGCCCGTGTCTTTTTACGGGTGCAGTTTTATTTTTGACGGAGTCCCGTCTGAAGAATACGGATTGAGAATTTACGATTTCGACAACACCGCACAGGGCAACGGCTCCGTCGGGACAAATATTACAATTTTGGAAGACCGCATCCTGCGTAGTAGCACACCCATCCATTACGGTGTTTCCAATAATAGTCCCCTATCGTTTGACTTGGTGTTTGGCGCACTTGAACCGCTTGATAGGTACGACGTCGCAGCCATAGCAGGGTGGCTGACGGGTCATACACAATACAAGCCGTTTACGATTGTCCAACCAGATATGGAGCTGTTTCACTTCAAGGTAATCATCACATCTGTCGAGATCGTCCCGTGGAGTGGGTGTCCCATTGCGTTTAAGGCAACCATTCAATGCGATTGTCCGTTTGCATATATGTCAATGGATGATTGGATTGCATCATCGACAAGCGGCGGTTTTTCTGCTGAGTTTGACAATCGCAGCAACGTAAACACGCCCTACCGTCCGCGTGTATTTGAGATTACATATACTGCCGCCAGTTTGGCTGACGGTGGCCTAACAATCCAAAATCAGGAGTTTGCGAACGCTATACAATTTACAGGGCTTAGTTCGTTTGAGGGAGAACGTAAAATTGTGATTGACAGCGCGACACAAGTTGTTGTGGCGGATGGGGTTGACGATATTTACTCGAAGTTCAACTTTGTTTTTCCGTGCTTCGCACGGGGTAAAAATGTCCTGACGAGCAACAATAAACCATTGAAGCTACGTATCGCAAGAGAGTTTCAGGTTAATATTGGTTCTTGATTTTGTTGGAGGTGATGTGATTGAAGCTTGGTTTTGCTCAAGTGCCACGTGATCGAGACGGCAATGTGATGCCTCCGACGTTGGTTTTGCAGACTCTGTCCGACAAGGTTGTTGGCGCGATTGGTAGCTACTTCAACTTGTCGCTCGACGCAAAATTTGCAGAGGTTTCTACGTTGTCGTTTGACGTCCCTGCATATTCAAACGGCGAGGCAACGCCGTTCTATGATAAAATCACGGCAAATAAAATTGTTCAAATACTACCCTATGGGCGGTTTCTGCTGGCGGAGCCAACCATTAGCGTGGATGGAATTGAAGAGGTTAAATCCTGTGAATGTAAGTCTCTGGAATATGAGCTGGCGCGTTCCCGCCTAATTATTGAAAAAGGCACATATCGGCTCTTCAGTCCGGCAGACAATGCAAACTCAATTCTCGGCTTTGTCTTGTCGATGTTTCCGCTCTGGCGGGTTGGTTCGGTCGATCCAACACTTTATAATCGGTATCGCACATTTGAGGATACCGACGAGAAGGTGTTGGATTTTTTGTTAGACACAGCTCAGGAGTCCTTCAAGTGCATCTTTGTGTTCGATACGGTGAATAGAAAGATTGATGTACTGGACGCAAATGACGACGTAATCAGAACGCCTGTGCCTGTGTATCTGTCGTATGACAATCTGCTGAAATCGGTTGAAGTACACGAAAGCATCGACGAGCAGTTTACTGTTCTGGATGTAAGGGGCGCAGAACCGCTGGACATCCGGCAAGTCAATCCGATTGGTTCCAATAAGATTTATAATCTCGACTGGTTTATTGAAAATGGAGATCTGCCTGAGAATCTTGCCGCTCGCTGGCGGTCATGGGAGTCATATGTAGCTGGGGCGCAACCGGCATTTGCAGGATATATGATGTTGTATTCTTCTGCAACCGCTTTGGTTCTGACGGAAAAGGCGAAGCTGGCTGATGAAGAATCTGAACTGGCGGTCTTGAATAATCTTTTGGATGTGACACTGCGTGGGTTTGCGGAAGGCGCAAAAACGAAAGAGGAAGTTCAGGAGGCGCAGGAAAAGTGTGACGCACAAAAGGCCGTTATCGAAACGCAAAAACTGCGTGTTTCCACAGCGGAGCGGACAGCTGATCAGTATCTTGAAACAGCTAAAAATATCCGGTCTGTGTTCGCGCTGGATGCGTTTTTTACGGACGCTGAATTGACTGAGCTTCGGCGCTTCTTTGTAGAGGACACTTTTGAAGACGAGACGTTTGCAACGTTTGATGTTGATATCAGCAATGCGTCCAATGTTTTTCTCCAAAGCACACAGGTTTCTGTGTCCGTTACAGGCGCAGAAATCGTAGAAGTGACATTGGCCGAGTCTGTCCAGAAGCGCCTGTTCCACATTACTGGTGGGACAATCTCTGTGTCTGATGGCGAGTCTACGGCACAGGGCGACATTGTGTATTGTAATTTCGAGGTTGATCTTGAAGCAAACAAGTCTTTGATTACCGCGTATGTTTCTGACGTTTCTGTTGGGGATAAGACGTATCCCAGCGGCAACCTGTCTGTGTTTGGTACGGGGTCTTCGCTGAATGTAGAAACGTCTTCGCTGTCGTTTCAGACAGCGGACGCGTCAACTTACTTTACGCCCAATGCCACAGAATATCAGAAGTTTAATGTGGCAACAGAACTGTACGAGTATGCTCAAGAAAAACTGAAAGAAATTGCGCGTCCGACTTACGAGTTTTCAGTGTCGTCGGCAAACCTTGTTTGGGGTGAAAGGTTTCAGAGTTTTGCGGATAAGTTTTCACTGGGTTCTCCAATCTATCTGGACTTGGGTTCTAGTGTCCGTGTAACTCCCCTGCTGATTGGTGTTCAGCTTGACTTTGAGAACCCAGAGTCTTTTTCTCTTACTTTCAGCAATCGGTTCCGCCGCCCAGACCGAGCAAATACCATGAAAGACTTGTTGAGTGAGTCGCACAGCACAAGTCGAACATTAAATATGGCGCAGTACAAATACGGTGCGTTTACAGGTACTGGTGCTGACACAATGGTGAAAGCGTTGGTCACATCTGGGCTGGACGCTGCAACCGCGTCTGTCTTGGCGGGTTTGAATAGCAGCGTCAAAATCGGTGCGGACGGGATTACCATCCAAGGAGACGGCGAGTCCGAGTACATTCGGATAAATCACGGCATGATTGCCTTTTTTGATCCAGATAGCCAGACAGCAAAAATGGCCATTGGCAAATTTCACGACACAAACTGTGGCGATATGTACGGCGTAATTGCGCCGAGTATCGTCGGGACTTTGTTGGCTGGGGAAAGCCTTGTGATTGAGAATCGTTCGGCAGACGGGTCGATCACCCAGTTTAAGGTCGATTCAAGCGGTGCGTTTTTGAACAACAGTCGGCTGTACATCCAGCACGAAACCGGTGGTAAGATTGCGCTTGATCCGTCGTATGGGATTATTGCCGGTGTAAAAGACCTGTATACGCTGAATGGTACAACGTTGACGCCGACATTCATTGACGCGGACGGAAACATCGAATTGGACGACGACGGAATGCCGACAAATTCAAATCTGTTTGTGGACATAAAAACGGGCAACGTGTATTTACGCGGAACCGTATATGCAGAGCGAGGCTCGTTTACTGGGGATGTTACGGCAAGAAATTTCTTTTTCGCTGATGGAGATGACGTGAAAACCATGTTGTCTGCCACGCAGAAAAAGATTCCGGGCGAGTATTTGAATGCAAAGGGAATCTTAGTTCAGAATGACGATGGTGGAACAACCTTTATGGTAGACGAGCATGGCAATGTGACGCTTGGCGGCAAGATTTCATGGAATGATGCGACGCCACAGTTGATGATTCGCTTTTCCAGTCAGTCGGAAATTGCTGCTGGGAAAACGCCTCTGACAGATACAAACTGGCATGAAACGATGGTCAGTACCGACCGGTATCGAACAGAAAGCAATAACGGCGGCGAAACTTGGTGTTCGCCATATCTCTTCCGAGGGAAGGACGGCAGCGATGCAAGCGTCACCGCGTCAAATGTCGGTGAAATTCTAGAGAAGCACTACAACATCTCAACGGCGTCGATGACGCCATATGAGCTTGTAACGCCGCATATTTATAGTGCTGATATCTACTCTCCAACCATTTACACCAACGATTTGTATATTTACACAGCAATGGACAGCGGAGATGGCACAATACACTTCATGAACAGCTATACAAACACGGAAATGATGTCAATTTCAGCGCTTGGTGTTGTCGGTACTTCATATGGGGCAACCTCAATGTCTGGAACCAACCTTCGTATCACTGCCGACAAGGTTTTCTCAGATATTGGAGAGGGTATTGTCGGGACACATGTGTCGTCAATTGGTCTGTATGGGAACTTGACGTTTGGTTCTGTTGATGAAGTGTCGCGAGTCGATTTTACAAATGCGACCATCACATGGGGCAACAATGCGCCAACCGCTGTTTTCGCATAGGGGTGACATATGGCTACATTACAGTTAGTTTATACTGACGCTTCTGCGTCCTCTGCTACAGTACACTGGTTGATTACGGATGTTGGTGAGATTATCTCAGAGGTCGGCATTGGTGACGAGGCGGCGTCCGGAACGACAACCGCGCCGTCTCTTATATACGACTCTTCGTCCGTGTCTGGATCGTCAGGGTCTGGCTCTATTGAGGTTACGCCGGCCATGTGCAGTTCCGGTGTGTTTGGCTGCTATGGCTACGGCAAGGACGGTACTGGTAAATATTGGTCTGCCGGTGGTTATCAGTCCATTTACATTCCATTCTCTTCTTCGACACGACCATCTGATTGGGCATGGGTTTCTACGGTGTCAAGCGGATCTGCGATTGGATTGACGGCGGCGGAATGGACGGATTTCTGTTCGAGGATCAATGCGTTCAGGGCGTACAAAGGCCTGCCTCAGGTTTCATTTACGTCGGTAACAAGGACAGTGACGCCCATTTCAGCGGCAATTGTCAACGAGGCGCGAACCGCAATTTCACCGATGGTTTCCGCCTCATCTTTGCCGGCGGCTGTCAGTTCCGGCGACCCGTTGTCTGCTGCGTTTTTCAACGGGCTAAAAAATGCCCTGAACTCAGTGTCGTAGTATGTTTCGGAGGTGGTGTTTTGAAAAAATACGAAGAGCTTCCGCTTGTTGAATTGTATACTGGGGAGTCTCAGACGATTGATTTGTATTTGAAGACCAATACTGGTGTTGCTATTTCAGCGGAAGGGAAAACCATTTTGTTTTATGCGTTTGACTATATCAACCGAACGTCATCGCCAACCTTAACTGTTCAGGGAAGCGTTGAAACGTTGACGTCCGGCAAATCGTTTGCGCGAGTAATTCTTAGTGCGGCAGATACGAAGAAGCTGCTTGGCAAGTACATTTACCAGGTAAATCTTTCCGACAGCGATGGGGTTGTCGAAATCTTGCAAGGGATTTTGATTGCACATCGCAGTGCTGCTGTTTAGGGGGTAAGCCTTGAATACCACATACTTCAAAAACTTGATTATGAACCACGTGTTTGGACGTAGTGCGACACCAAACACTCTTCCCTCTCACTTTTATGCTGGCCTTTCTACAACGACGCCAACTGCAAGTGGTGAGGGTTTTGCTGAGCCGCCTCCAGAGGCTGGCTACGCAAGAGTTGACGTTACCGACGTCCTTGGCGGCTCTGACGGTGGCATAATTCGGAATACGACGTCGATTGATTTTCCGGAAAGTACAGCCGACTGGGGAGTGGTTACGCATATGCTTTTATTCGATGCGGAAACAGGCGGCAACCTACTGGCTTGGTCGCAGCTTGCGGCCAGCAAAACCGTTGAGGCTGAGACGTCCGTGACCGTCAAGCCGTCGAATTTTGTGCTGACGCTTTCTTAACCAAATGCGTATCGAAGCCGTACTTGAAAATGCGGTTTGTGCTGGTGCGGTTGTCACGGATCGAACAGCCATCGCAGAAGTGTGTAGTCCAACCGTTGATGCTGTCGTCGCTACGGCGGTATGGAGTCCTTCTTCATCTTTTTGTGCGGAACTCAAAGGTTCTACCGTAACCGCCACTGCTCTTGTAAGTGGATTTAAGCTGTCTGAGTCTGTTTCGGCGCTCTTTCGATTGATGCTGGACGCGCCGTCTCTCCGAGTCGCACTGGCAAAAGCTGCGTCGGCAACATTTGATGGGGAGTTGTGTGTTAATGCAACGATTAACGCCGAAACAGACCTCGTGGCGGCGTTCCCGTTTGAATTGGTGCTTGTGTCGAACGTATCTGCAATGAAGCCAGTCATGCCGGCTGTTATGGACGCGAATCTTATTTTGGCCGCATGTGATGTTTCGCTTGGGCGTTGGAGGTTGTTGTCGGATATGGATGATTATAATCTGTCCGCATACGATGACTTGAATGTACACACGGTAGACTATATCGAGAGGTGATATTTTGTTCTATTTGAAATTAGAAAAAGATATGAGCCTGATTGTCACAGTGCGGGAGGGGTTGTACCGTGGTGACAATCTGAGCCATAAAATGGTCTTTTTGATTCCGCAGTCTGTTGGCGAAATTGACATGCTTCAGGCAAGTGTCTTCCTGAGTTATGTTCGTGCTGACGGGGCTGCGGATATTATTATGCTGGAGCGTCTTGAAGAGAAGTATAATGAAGTTTATCTTCAGTACACCTTCCCTATTAGATGCAAAATGACACGTTTTCCGGGCGAGGTTTGCATGTGGCTCCAAATTTACGCTGGTCAGCCGGGGTGCCCGACAGTTGCCAAGTCTGGGGAATGTGTCGTACAGATTCAGGACGCTAAAAACATGGACGACTATCTGTGCGACCACCAGACGACTGCACTGTATCAGATGCACAAGTCTATGACAGAGAAAATTGACGCAATCTCTGAAACGGTTGATGATATTGCTGCGCAAAAAGCGGACAATCTTGTTTTCCATGAAGAGGATAGTACGATTCAGCTTTTGGCAAACGGTGAGCCGATTGGAGATCGCATTCGGGTGTCAACAAAGGATGGCCTTATCATCACCGACATGAAAATCTCCATGGATGGTGAACTGCTCGTGTTCTTTGACGACGGCAACGTCAAGAATCTTGGCAAGGTTGTTGGCGAAGACGGTGCTGTTTATGTGCCACACCTTGACGAGCATAAGATTTTGTCATTTACATTGGAGAAGCATCCAACAGAAATTCCTGCGCCGGTTGACCTGAATCCGTTTGATGAGTGGAACGGCATGGAAAACGGCGGCTCTTCAGATTATGTCTGGGAAGGTATGGAATAACCTATTCTCTTGCCGTATGGCAAGTTTAGATAGATATCTTATTATATAGGAGGGGTTGGTGTTTATGGCAAATGTAATTTTCCGTTTTGGTACAAAAGCCCAGTATGAGGCGATTGCTGCACACGACGCGAATACGCTGTACTGGCTGAGTGACACGCAGGAGCTTTACAAAGGCGATATTCTGTTTGGTCGTGGTCTTGAAGCGACCACTGCTGCTGCTGGCCTTTTGTCTGCCGAAGACAAGGCGAAGCTTGATTCGCTGACGCAGTCTGGCTTGCTGAACCTGAGGGCGGTTGACGCTTCCGTGGTTCTCGGAAATGATGGTGCCGACAAGACAATTGGTGTCAACATTTCCAAGGTTGAAGGAAACGCGCTGTCTTTGAAGGAGGACGGCTTGTTTGTTTCTCTTGATACGGCTGGCGAGAATGCGACTTATGCAATTGAAAAACAGAGTGAAGCCACGGACGGCTATTCGGCAACGTATAAGCTGAAAAAGACGGTTGGAGAAAACTCTGAGTACGTCGGCGATGAAATCAACATTCCGAAAGACCTTGTTGTAAAATCAGGGTCGGTTGGGACGGTTGCGGAAGCAGATGTTCCGTATGCTGGGGCTGTTGTTGGCGACACTTATATCGAGCTGGTGTTAAGTGATGCCGCTGCCTCACATATTTACATTCCGGCAAAAGGGCTCGTAGACATTTCCAACAAGGTCGATCAGGATATCACGAATGCGGACGGCAGCGTTGCCAAAATCTTCAACGAGTACGATGGCGGCGGCGCAATGTTCACACATCAGGATGGTACAAAGTCTTTTGTTGGCGTCAATAATGGCGGCGCAGAAGGACTTGCTGCTCAGATCTATGCAATCGATACGACAAACAACAATACGGGTTCCCGTATTTTCGTTGGCGTCGATGGTATTTACTACACGTCCGATCAGGCTGCTGGCGTTGGTTATAACTCTCAGGATGAGCTTGTGACCAAAAAAGATTTGAAAGAGGTTGCTGGCACAATCGAATGGCAGGATATGTAAGTTGTGTTGTTTTAATTGTTTATAACCCGCTGGTGCAATGACGTCAGTGGGATTTTTAGGAGGAAATTCTTATGGCAAAAGTTATGTTCAAGAAGGGTCTTCGCGCAAATATCCCGGCGGTCAAGTCTGAAGGTTGTTTCTATGTGGCAACTGACGAACGTGCGCTGTATCTGGACGTGAATGCCGATACTCGTATTCGTCTTGGTGACTTCCAAGAATTTGCGACGCTTGAGGCTCTTCAGGCGAATGTGAATCCGAGTAAATCTGCTCTGTATTACATTGCTTCTCTGAATGTCCTTGCCAAATGGGACGGCACGGAATATAAGCAGATTAACCTTGATACCGGCGCGACCTCGATTGAAGTTGTCGGTGAAGGCAATGCAGTTACGGCTGCAAGCTATGACGCTGCAACCCGTAAGATTACGCTGACGAAAGGCGTCTCTTATGCAACCGCAGAAGACATCAACACCAAAGTCGGCGACCTTGGTGATAAAGACACGGTTCGTGCGTATGTTGACGCAAAGACCGAGGGTATCGCCTCGTCTGCTGCTCTGGCTGAGCTTCAGGAAAAGGTCGGCGACAAGTCTGTTGCAGACCAGATTTCCAGCGCCATTACTGCGCTTGACCTTGCCAACACCTACGACCCGAAGGGTGCTGCCGATGCCAAGGACACTGCAATTGCGGCCGCCAAGAAAGCTGGCGATGATGCACAGGCTGATGTTGACGCTCTTGAAACGCTTGTTGGTACGATTCCGACGGAAGCTGGCGTTGAAACCGTCATTGCTTACATTGACAAAAAGGCTGCGGATGCTGCTACTTCTGCAACCTACAATGATACGGAAGTCCGTGGTCTGATCACCACGAACAAACAGGCGATTGATAAGCTGAATGGTACGGCAGAACAGGACGGCTCTGTTGCAAAACAGGTTGCTGACGCGGTCGCTGCAATCGTCGCTGATGCGCCCGCCGCATATGATACACTGAAGGAAATCTCCGATTGGATCTCCGGCCATGCCAACGATGCATCCGCGATGAACTCGCAGATCACCGAAAACAAAAATGGCCTCGCCGATCTGAAAGCTCTTGTTGGTACTCTGCCGGAAGGCACTGCGGCTACGACCGTTATCGGGTATATTGATGCCGCAATCGAAGGCCTGAAGATTGGCGATTATGCTAAGGCTGCCGATTTGACTGCCGCTGTTAACCGCATTGCGGCGCTGGAAGGTAAATCCCACGAACATGACAACAAAACTGTTCTCGACGGTATTACCGCTGAAAAGGTTGCTGCTTGGGATGCTGCTGAACAGAATGCAAAAGATTATATCGACGGTCTTCTGACTTGGGGTTCTTTCTAATTGAGTAATCGTTGAAAGTCCACTATTGTCGCGGACTGGTAGGTAGTTTGCCGGGCTGGGAATTTCCCAGCCCGGCTTTTCACATATCATTGGAGGTAGGCAAGATGCTCTTCAAAATTTTACAGGGGGATTCGAGCAGGATCTCTGTTGAGTCTACTCCGTTTCACGAGGGGTGGGCATATTTTACGCCGGATGACGGCGGGTTTTACATCGACTCTAAAGTAAATGGAACTGAACAGCGCATTAAAGTGCGGGGCAGCAAGCTTGCCTCCGCCACACTAAGCGCTCTTGCATGGAAGGATAAGAAACAATCTGTTTTTGTTTCTGGAATTAAGGATGCGAATCATAACGGAACGGCTGGGCTTTCTCAGAGTGCGACGGACGAACAATATCAGGCTGCATGTAATGCCTATATCCGAATTATTGGACAGGCACAAAACTCTCTGACGGTTGAGGCAACTGGTATTGTGCCGACGTGTGACATTCCAATCTCAGTCGTTCTGTTTTAGGCAGGTGCTGAATGAACGTTACAGCAAACTACGGCTTGTATATTACAGAGCCACAAGATGACCCAAAGTTTCGTGAGTTTCGGGAAAAGCTGTGTGGGAATAATGAGAGTAATATGATCTTGATAGATCGACTCTTGGCAGGAAAAGCTGAAGTGTCTGCGACCAATGCTACACTTTTGGTTTCTGGCTGGGACGGAACGCAAGCGCCGTACATTCAGACGCTTCAAATAGATGGGGTTACATCTCAGGCAGATGGTGTTGTTACGGTATCTCCCGATATTAGCGATAGCGTATGGGAAGTTGTTTGCAATGCAGGGTTGCGGAAAACTGCCCAAGACAACGCCTCGGTGACGTTTTGTGCGAATAACAAGCCTGAGGTCGATATCCCAATTGTATTTTTGATTTTTAGATAAAGGAGGCGTGAGATATGCCTATTCTTTCTTTATTTCCGAGTAGCGGAACGGCTTCTTTGGAGCAGCAGCTTGCTGCGGTTGTCGCCTCTATGGAAACGCACACGTCCAATACGACAGTACATATTACGGCAGACGAACGGTCGGCATGGAACGCGAAAGCTTCAGGAACGCACACGCACGGAATGGCAGATGTGACAGGGCTGGCAACGGCTCTGGCCGGGAAAGCGGCAAGTGACCACTCTCACGATGGTCGCTATTACACTGAAACCGAAATGAACGATAAACTTGCAAAGAAGTCGGATACCGACCACGTCCACAAGCAAGCGGATGTCACTGGTCTTGTGACTGCTCTGGCAGATAAGGCGCCGTTGTTCCACACACACGACGACAGGTATTATACAGAAAGCGAAATTGACGAAAAGTTAAGTGCGATTCCTGTGAAAATGCTGACGGGTACAGACGATAGCCCAATCAACCTGACATCACTGACGGAAACTGGGACGTACTATATTTCCGGTACAACTACGGAAACGTCTGAAGAAGTTGGGCTTTTGAAGACACTAAAGCTGCCACTATATGTGTATACGGCGTATGTTGCGTCTGAAACGGGCTCTACAACGAGAGTGATGCAGACATATATTGTGTCTCCGGATCTCGCGAGTGTGTCGAGAGAGGTTTCTCCGACGCTGAGTGCGTGGTCTACGCAAGTATCGTCACAAGAGGGTCACGATCATGACGATCGGTATTATACGGAAGACGAAATTGACGCGAAGCTGGTTGTTAAACATCTTGTTGGAACAACTGAAAATCCAATAGATCTGACGACGATTACAGAAACGGGAACGTATTGCATCTCTGGTCCAATAACGGAAACGAACAGCGAAGTTGCTGAGGCTATTGGAACGGAGCGTCTTCCTCTTTACGTATATACAGAGACAATTCACGACGAGTTGACTAATACAACCACAACGGACACCACTCAGATGGTCTTTGGCATGTTGGAGAGTGGTATTTTTTACAGGACGCTTCCGGGTGATACAGGTTGGAGCGTGGATCGACTCAGTCTTTACGGTCACGCTCATACAATCGATGACATTCCTACGCTTTCAACTCAATTAAATCTAAAAGCAAATGTGTCCGTGCTTAACGCACACGCTGGGAATAACACTATTCACCTCACAGGCGATGACCGCACCAAGCTGTCAAACATGAGCAATGTGGCAGCTGGGTCGTTCGTTGGCGCGTCTTCTGTTGAACTGACTTTTGACTTTGAGCCGTCGTTAGTAATTGCAGTTATCAATACATATACAGGCAATACAACCAGAGTGGTGCATTATGGCATGACGATTGTCACTGCTTCCAGACAGTATGATATCGGGCAGCTTACAGTTGGCTCAACGGACATCAAAATGAACGCTCAGACCGGCACTTTCTTGTCGGGCACTACCGCCACATTTGTCCCGGTACAAACAAGTAATTCAGCGACGTACACCTATGTCGCATTTGGTTCTTAACGGAGGGCTTGTATGAGAATTGTTAAAATCGAGGCTTTTGCAGACGGCTCTCATGCCAATCAAGATGGTGGAGTTTCTGCCTGTCCGGCTGGCTGGGCTGAGATTCCGTCAGCGCTTGAAATTCCGGAATCCTTCCCTTATGTAGATATTGTTGTTGAAGATGGTATTGTTGTGCAAATGACGGCACGGGATGTTCCGGAACTGCCGGAAGCTGTGCTTACACCGTCCATTGAAGACCAACTCACAGACCAGCAAGAGATTGCTGTTGATCACGAATATAGAATGACACTTTTGGAATTGGGGGTAACGAGCGATGCTGTATAACACTTTGGTTTCGCTGATCCAGAAAAAACGCACAAATAACCTTCGCGAAAAAATTGATATCTTTTTTGCCGCAGACAGAATTACGGAAGAGCAGTACAACGCGCTTGTTGAAATGCTCTCAAAGGAGGCGTGATATGGATTGGACAAGCATTATTTGTGCGGTTGTTGCCCTGCTTGGAACGGCACTTGGCAGTTATTCTGGTTTACGCCTTACGTCCTATCGCGTTGAGCAGCTTGAAAAAAAAGTAGATAAACACAATAACTTTGCGTCTCGTGTTCCGATTGTTGAGGAGCAGGTTAAGTCGCTTGACCACAGACTCGAAGAGCTTGAACACGTTATTCATCTCGCGGAGGGGAAATAAATGTCTATTCAGGATTACATCATGCCGGAGCTGCTTTTGATTGTCCCTGTATTGTGGGTAATTGGAAAATTGCTGAAGGACGCTGCATTTGTAGAGGACAAGCTGATTCCGATGATCCTTGGCGGCGTAGGGATTCTTCTGGCGGTCTGCTGGGTTGCCGGAAGCTCTGAGAACTTTGGCACGACCGGTATTTTTACTGCGATTACGCAGGGCATTCTGTGTGCCGGCGTTGCCGTGTATGGTCACCAGTTGATTAAACAGGCGACGAAAAACGACAAGGATAAATAATTGAACAGAACTCTGGAGGCCTCTCGTGGCTGGGGAAAACATTGTGGTTGCAAACGCAGTGTTGTTCCTCAGAGGTGTGATGCCGACCAGCCAGAGTCTTTTTTCTCTCGCGCTTTCTCTCGCGCTCCGGTACACCAAATCCACGCCGGAGATTATCACACGTGGCGTAAAGCCCCTTGCTTTAGCTATGGGGGTATAAGCCGCACATTGTTCTCCCATAAAAAGACATCTGGGGATTGCATTAGATACCATTGAGTAGTATGAGGTGTAGAGATGGAATATAGCTATAAATTCCGCATCTATCCCACCACAGCACAGATACAGCAGATGCAGAGGACATTTGGCTGCTGCCGGTTCGTTTGGAATCACTATCTGGCTTTGCGGAAAGAACTCTATGAGCAAGACGGAAAGGCGATGAATTATTATATCTGCTCCGGGGATATGACGCAGCTCAAGAAAATTCTGCCATGGCTAAAAGGGGTAGATGCGACCGCTCTACAATCCTCTCTGCGGGATTTGGACACTGCGTACCAGAACTTCTTTCGACGTGTGAGGCAGGGGCAGAAACCCGGCTATCCCAAATTCAAGAGCAAGCACGTTCACAGGAAGAGTTACAAGAGCAAGTGCGTGGGGACGAATATCAAGGTGCTGGATAAAGAGGTGCAACTTCCAAAATTAGGTCTTGTAAAGTGCCGTGTTAGCAAAGAGGTCAAGGGTCGTATCCTCTCTGCTACCGTTAGTCAAAACCCCAGCGGAAAATACTTTGTTGCCCTGTGCTGTACCGATGTGGATATGGAGCTGCTACCATCTACCGGGGCGGTGGCCGGTATCGACATGGGTCTAAAAGCATTTGTAATTACCTCTGATGGTATGGAGTATCCGAACCATAAATATCTGACCAAGAGCCAGAAGAAACTTGTCAAACTCCAACGGCGGCTGTCCCGAAAATCAAAGGGCAGCAACCGTCGGGAAAAGGCGAGAATCCAAGTAGCTCGTCTTCATGAACACATTGCCAATCAGAGAAATGATATGTTCCATAAACTGTCTATTGACCTTGTGCGGAACTATGATCTGATAGCGATTGAGAATTTGGCACCGTCCAACATGGTCAAAAACCATAAACTGGCAAGGTCTATTGCTGATGCTTCATGGGGTGAGTTTCGGCGACAGTTGGAGTATAAGGCGGCATGGTATGGGAAACAGGTGGTCACGGTTGACCGCTTCTTCCCATCCAGCCAGCTTTGTTCTGCTTGCGGTGCTCAGTGGTCTGGGACAAAAGACCTATCTGTGCGGGAGTGGACTTGTCCAGTGTGCGGCATTGTCCATGATAGGGACGTGAACGCCGCAAAGAATATTTTGGACGAGGGGCTGCGCCTGTTGGCGTAGCTAATACGTCCGGTAGGGCGGGACACGCCCGAACCTATACGCTCGTGGACACCGTGTAAGACCTCGCAGGTGCAGGCGGTGGTGGATGAACCGAGAATCCCCCGGCTTTAGCCGTGGGGAGTGTCAATTTTGCAAGGAGGTATTTAGTATGGCTGATGTGTCCTTTATGAAAGGGCTTCTGGCAAATTTGCCCGCGGAAAAGACGCCGGGGCGATTTTACGTGACGACCGATGAAGGGGCGCTGTATTTGGATATCGGTGAAGACGAACGGCTTCGCTTCCCGCCAAGGGCAAGCGCAGATCAAGTCGGCGGGGTTAAGGTTGGGGACGGGTTGTCTGTTTTGGATGGTGTGTTGAGTGTTGACCCGTCGATTCCGACTGACGACGAAATGATTCAGGCAATGATTGAGACTGATACGCTGTCTGCTGTGTCTGATGGCGGTATGGTTTTAACTGACGAAAGTGGAAATGTTCTTCTGATGTGATTGGGAGGGGTTTATATGGCAGTTAATTTTAGAAGTGTTTCGCAGCTGGAGGCAGTGACGTCTCTGGCGGATGACGATAAAATCTTGGTAGTGCAGGACGGCACCGCAAAGGCAATTAAAAAGTCCGATGCAAAATTTGGTGGCGGTGGGACAACCACTGTATACAACGTCGTTAGCAGCGAATCGACACAAAGTGCAGATAATGGTCTGATTGCGGTGCAATTCACCGGAGGCACAAGCAGCACCTACACTTTGCAAAATGCCGATGGGTCAGAGGTAACGGCGCAGGAAGTGTATAACGCCTTTGTGGCAGGGCGGGTGTTTTTGAGCAAATCTGTAAGCGGAAGCTCGTTGGTTGCTACGCAGCAAGGCGGTACCTCTTCTGTTAACGCCCTTGGCTCGTTATATGGGGTTCTTTCGCTTGACTTGTTTGGCAATAGTATCGATTCAATCGTTGGTGTGATTGTGTATAGCGGTACATCTACTATCACGATTGGCAGCACGGGGAATAAGTAATGACGGCGAACATTAAAGCTCTTCTCACATCTATCCGGTCAATGGTGGTGAAGATGCTTCCTGCTTATCGGTTTTTTACAGGCCGGACGACAGAGACAACAACGACACAGATTTGCAGCGGCGATGTACATGGCATTTGCGGTGCTCAAATTGCTTTTTCAGAAGGGGCAATCACGTCGTTTGTTCAAGGTGATGTGTATAACTTGACCGTCAACGGGGAGGCACATCAGCTTGTAGTTGAAAATAATGACGCGGGTCTACGTTTTCTTACCGGTGATTTAGAACAGGATGCCAATGGAAACGAGTCTTTCCCGAATAATTCTGGGCTTGTATTTTATTGCAACGAAGACGGCGCGGATTGTGTCGCACAAGGCGAATACATAGGTGCATCAATTACGTTGACCAAGGAAGATGGGACGGTCATTTACGACGGGACGCCTGAGTATAATTGCGTTCCGCTTGATGCTGCGCGTATGTTAAATGGGAACATCCTTCCGACAGTTGGCGACACCTACGACGTTGAGATTAATGGAACTGTATCTCAGAACCAGCTTAGTGTCGTTGAAGTTGATGGAAGGTCGTATGGCTGTTTAGGAACGGGTACTTATGATAGCAGCATGTTCACATTATCCCCGGAGAACAGTTGGCTGATCCTGTTTGGCGATACCAACCCCTCGTATCTTGGCAATGGCACTTTCACGAATGCTACCGTGTCAGTTTCTCAGACGAAGACGGCCGTTGTTGAGCACTACGACACAAAGAAGCTTCCAGAAGAGTGTTTGCCGAGCAGCGTGGCAAAAACAAAAGATGTAAACACGGCTAAAGCCGAAGCTAAAAGTGCGTCGGCGGATGCGGCTGCTGCTCGGTCTGCGGCTGATGCTGCACTGAATTCGGCTGGAAATGCTCAAACGGTGGCTAATAATGCAAAGACGGCTGCGGAAACGGCTCAGTCTACGGCTAATAATGCAAAGACGGCTGCGGAAACGGCTCAGTCTACGGCTGATGACGCAATGACAAAAAACAATCCGACATGTACGGGTAGTTTCTCGCAGAATAGGAAAAGTAAAACGAGTGTTGGAATGTGGTCTCATGCAGAAGGAAACAACACAACCGCAAGTGGGGTTACAGCCCACGCAGAAGGAAACAACACAACCGCAAGCGTGGCATATTCTCATGCAGAAGGAACCAACACAACCGCAAGTGGGGTTGCAGCCCACGCAGAAGGAACCAACACAACCGCAAGTGGGGACTATTCTCATGCAGAAGGATATGTCACAACCGCAAGTGGGGGTGCAGCCCACGCAGAAGGAAACAACACAACCGCAAGCGGGGAACAGTCTCACGCAGAAGGACATGACACAACCGCAAGTGGGGGTGCAGCCCACGCAGAAGGATATGCCACAACCGCAAGCAGCTGGGCTCAACACGTCCAAGGTAAATATAATATTGAAGATTCCGCGAAGAAATACGCTCATATTGTTGGGAATGGGGATTTGATTCTTCCTGAAGAAACAGTTACACGTTCCAACGCCCACACGCTCGACTGGAATGGTGTCCCGTGGTTTCAGGGACGTCCACAGTTTGGAGGCACAGCACAGGACGACGGTTCGCAGACAGTTATTGCAAATGGCGATAAAGAGATTACGCTTCTTTCCTCTACGGAATCCTCAACGAAAAAGCTGACGCTCAGCGTTAACGATTCTGGCCGTCTTATCGTCGCCAGTTCGGATGGGACAACCTATACGCTCGGTGAAAAAGGGGATAAGGGCGACCCCTACACCTTGACCGACGCCGACAAACAAACCATCACAAACGCGGTACTTGCCGCACTGCCGACGTGGACAGGAGGCGATTTTTAGTGGCATACGATAAAGTGGTCGATTCGACCGTGCTGGAAGACGGGCTGACGCAGATCGCCGACGCCATCCGAGGCAAGTCGGGCGCAAGTGACGCTTTGAGTTTCCCTGCTGGCTTTGTCAGTGCAATTTCCGGGCTGTCCACATCCGGAATAAAAGCAACCACTGGAACATTAACGCTTGCGGACGACACGGGACAATACACTCTAAATCATGGGCTTGGTGAAGTGCCAGCCTTTTTTGCTCTTAGCCTGAGAACCAATATCAATACCTTGACGGAAAAGTCCAACATGGTAATTGGCGGGGTTGGATATAGTGGAAGTAGTGGGATGCAGTACTTCATGTATACAAACCCAGCCTACTACAACCGGGATTGGAACTCTTTTGGACAAGGCATTGAGTACACATGGTTTTCAGGGACGACTGCTTGTTTTTGTTCCGCAACGGCTGATTCCATTATGCTTGCCGGTCAAAATACTTATAAGCTTGTCGGTGGTGCAACATATGACTGGATTGCAGTCGGAAGCGGGGTGTTTGTTATATGAGATATTGGAAACATACAGATGGCGAATACATTATTGCAATTGGAACAGGGACTGGAAACGTCGAAATTCCACATGATGAATACGTTCGCATTATGGCCGTTATGCTCTCGCGTCCCTTGTCGCCGGACAAGGGTTATAAATTGAAGGCTGATCTTACATGGGAAGAATATGATTTGCCGTCAGAAGACGCTGACGAATAAAATATTGTAGTTCTAAGGGCGCTGACAAATCGTCAGCGCCCTACTTAATACCATGCAACACATAGTATATTCACTTACATTATATAGTAATGATTCCTATTTAGTTGTAGAGAGGTGGAAAGTGGAGTTTTGTAAAATTATCAAGCACGACCAGATTGAAAAAATCTCATGTGTTCGTGCAATCGGGAAGTACGAAGCATTGACCTCGGTCAAAAACCGTACCGGCGCGGATATCGTTTTTAATGCGCCAATTTTCAACATGACAACGTATCAAATTATGTCCGCCTTCACCTGCGACCATCAGCAGTGCGGGAAGGGCGCGGCACTTTGGGGTTTTCGATTTGAGGATGGAAAAGCTCCTGCGTGGGCGTGGAACGCTATCAGTGCACAAAATTTTGTCTCGGAGTTTGGCTTGCTGGTTGTCGATGGAAAGATTCGGAACTCAGTTTCCGCCTCTCCACTTGCTCGCCGTGGTAGAACGGCAATCGGTATCACAAAGGCTGGGGATTTTGTAGTGTACGTCGTCACAGATAATGAGGCGTACTCAAAAAGAAAAACCGCGAAGGCACTCTCAGAAAAGATGCTGTCGCTTGGCTGTACATACGCAATCAATCTTGATGGTGGCGGCAGTTCACAGGTGGCGGATCGGACGGGTGTCTATACGTCTGGGCGGCTTGTTCCGGGCTTTATCGCGGTATGGTTGAAAAAGGACGAAAAAGAGGAAGGTAAGGAGGAAGGTGCAATGTCTGTCGTTGCAACAGCAAAAACCAGTACCTTTAACGAACATGGGGTACGAGAATCAGGACGTTACATCACAAAGGGAGATGTCTGTACGATCAAAAGGACTGTGACAGACAATCTGCTGATTGAGGTCGAATATCCAGTTAAAACTGGGAAGAGAACAGCGTACATTAAGACGCTGGAAAATTTCAAGACTATGTGAGCGGAGGAATAAAAGGCATGAGTGAAGAAAAACTGTTTTTGGGAATTGATGTCTCTGAGTTTCAGGGCGAGATTGACTGGGCTGCGGTTGCTAAGTCTGGTGTTCAGTTTGTAATGATTCGAGCAACGCACGGACAAAAGATTGACGCCATGTTTCAGAAGCACATTGAAGGTGCAATTGAAGCTGGACTTGAGATCGGCGTTTATCACTGTTCGTATGCGAAGACACCTGAGGACGTCGAGAAAGACGCAGAACTCTTTCTGGATACGATTGAGCCGTACCGCAAATACATTACGTATCCGGTTGCGTTTGATGCCGAGCAGGAATCTCAGTTTCGACTGGGCAAAGAGGCTGTGACAAATCTGATTCTGGCATTCTGCCGTGCGGTTGTCGCCGCCGGCTACGAGCCGGTCAATTACAGCAACTGTAACTGGCTGAACAACGTTATTGACAAGGAAGCTCTGGAAGAAGAAGGTATTGACACATGGGTGTCGTGGCCACGTGCTGTTCGCGGGTTCGACCCTCTGCCTGAGGATAAGGTTACGAAGCATCCGCATACAATGTGGCAGTTTTCTTGTATCGGTTTGGTGTCTGGCGTTCAGCAAAATGTGGATTTAGATGTGTGCTATGTGGATTACGCTGCGGCAGCCAAGCAGAGATACAATGATAGAAACGGCGTGATCTCCCTGAGAGATTTAATTGCCGAATTGACTTCGAGAGGGATTGGTACGATTGTTTTGGAGTAATTTTTTTGATTTTGTGCACCGTAAGGCAAAATCAGTATTGACAGCCGCCAGCAACATGAATATAATTAAGGTGAGGTGTAGCCAGAAAGGAGATGGAAGCACCATGCGCACTGTTTTTGATGTTGCGAAGTGGTTTTTAAGCAAAGAAAGCATGACGAACAAGAAGCTCCAGAAACTGTGTTATTATGCTCAGGCATGGTATTGTGCCTTGTATGATGGGACTCCGCTTTTTGATTCTCAAATTCAGGCATGGGTTCATGGCCCCGTAATTCCAGAGTTGTACAATCGTTATTCCAGCTATAAGTGGAACGAAATTCCTAAGGTAAAAAAAGAGGGTTCTTTCGACCGGAAGGAAGAATCTGTTTTGTGTGCAGTGTATGATGCGTACGGCAAATTCGATGGGGACCAACTTGAGTGTCTGACACATGAAGAAAAGCCGTGGCAAGATATGCGCATTGGATATGAGCCATTCCAGTCTTGCAACAAAGAAATCACGACGGCGGCAATGAGGGAATATTATGGGGAAAGATACGAAAGCGTCCAGACTTCCCAGCAACTCGAATGAATTTTCTGGTAGGTTACCGGTTCGACCTGTCTCGCAAGGCTCTTCCATTGTACCGAATAAACTTCCAACTGGTGTTCCCAGAAAATCGTTGGATCACATTCGGTTCTCGTTTTCGTTGCTTGATAGAGAAATGCCGGAGTTCAATCTGGGCTCTCCCGGTGGGGCAGACGGGGTTGGATGGTTTTTAGATTTGCTCGATTGCCTTAAGAGCGTTAGTTCGCACACTTATGTTGATCTGAAAAACTCGAAGAAATACCAGTTTCACCCCGTTGATTGGAAGCACTGTAATGTTAAAAAGCCATTCAATACCGACGATGAGCAGGCTGAGTATTGGCAGTTTAGAATCAACAAGTCTAAGGGACGTGTGATCGGTATAAAAATCGATTCTGTATTCTATATTGTGTGGCTTGATCGAAACCACAATCTTTGCAATAGTGACGGATATGGGGTGTGTCAGTTTTATCGAAAACCGCCTTCTGAATACGAGCTGCTTGTTGAGGAAATTGAGAACCTTAAGGCTAAAAACGCGTCGTTGTTTAAGGATATGGAGCAGTACACTGCCCCAGCCCCAAAATAAACTCTGTCGCAACAACGAAAGAAATAACTTCCACAAGAGACGAGTGACGGTTCTGACACGACGGCAAACTAAAAGCTGGCCGAGCGAAGATGTCGTGTGACGGCTCTGACACGACGGTAAACTAAAAGCTGGCCGAAAGAGGCTGTTTGCAGGAAAGGGTTTTTCCTTCCCTACTTCCTCTTGTAAGACAACGATGCAACGTTACACACCACAAATTGGGCTGGTTATAATAACCCAGGTCTACTACTGAGGGGAGATTCCCCTCTCGACATAAGCTTTGACTCAAAAAGTTTTTTCTGGCGGCGAAAAAAACACTTGACAAAGTGGTATTTTTATGGTATAATGACCATACAATACATTTGTGGTGTCGGACATCACAAATCGGGCTGGTTGAAAAACCCAGGTCCACCGAGCGGCGGGGGGATTCCCCCCCCTTTTTATTAGTTGCCAAGTAAAGAGAGATGACTTGTGTGGCAGAAAGTACGTTGAGCGTTTTTATTGACGAGTCTGGCGATTTCGGAGCGTACAACCACCATTCTCCAAACTACTTTGTAACTATGGTCTTACACGATCAAAAGGTCGATATCTCTTCAGAAATTGAGTCAATGGAAGTCCGCATGAAGCAAGCTGGGTATCCACATCATGCTGTTCATGTTGGGCCACTCATTCGCAGAGAATCGTTTTATAAGAACGACCTTCTTACCAGCAGAAAGCATCTGTTCCAAATCATATATCACTTCTCTAGGAAGTTGGATTTCTCGTATATTTGTGCGCAGGTGAAAAAGAAGGAGTCCGAGAAAGAGATTGATCTAATCTCCAAACTGGTAAGAGCTATCTCTATTCAGCTACGTGACCATGGGAATTTCTTCGACAGGTTCGACCGTATAATCGTGTATTATGATAATGGGCAAGTCGAGTTGACGAAAATTATAACTTCGGTATTTACATCTCTGTTCTCCAACGTGGAATTCCGTCAAGTGAAACCTGTTGATTATCGGTTGTTTCAGGTTGCAGATCTTATCTGTACAATGGAGCTGTTAGCCGACAAAGCGGCCGGCAACGCCTTTTCTCGTTCTGAGCACGATTTTTTCGGGTCGCCCAGAAGTTTCAAGAAGGACTTTTGGAAAGGGATTCAAGTTAAGCGAATGACATAGTGTAATGTAGGGCAGCGCAAAAGCGCTGCCCTATTTTTTTGCCGTTCGTATTCGGTCTTGTTGTTTTCTCAAGTGTCGTCAAAGTGTCGTCAGGCGGGAAAGCGAAACTGAAACCACTAGGCAAACGGGAACTTTGAGGCCTGCTCGTTTGATTCGTAATTGTAGGGGCAGTGTTTGTGCTTTGATAGGTCGGTATTTCATGCCGCCCGACAGTTAGAGTTGCAGATCAACAGGCCAAAAAATCTTTTGGGGTGTTTGTTCTGTTTCTGCAACTCAGAGCAGTGAAAAGCGCAGTCATTCTGGTTATTAGCAACACGTGATTTCGAGTTGTACAAATAATGTGTCGTCAAGAGCCTGAAAGTTTGGCTGCCTACCAACTCGATTGGTTGAAGGTTAGCCACAACTTACTGCCCTGTTTTGACGACACTTTGACGACACCTGTACCCGTTTTAACGTGTTTTCGAGGGTGATTTTGAGGTTGTCTTTAGGCATTCAAAGGTCGTCTTCCAAGCAAAAGAAAACTCCAAATCCCTACGCGCTGCAAGGATTTGGGGCTTTCACATCTGGAGCTAGTGGCCGGACTCGGACCGGCGACCTGCTGATTACGAATCAAACGAGTGTGTCTCAAAGTTCCCGTTTGCCTAGTGGTTTCAGTTTCGCTTTCCCGCCTGACGACACTTTGACGACACTTGCTATTTCTGTGATTTGGAAGGTTCAAGGGGGACTGATTTGGATGCTTTGGTCTAAGGATAGTCCTGTTGTTAGCTTGTGCTGAGTGTACACATCGTTTGGACGCCTCGATTTGATAAAGCGAAATCACAGACAGCAAAGCGACAAATGCACCATGCTGGAAAACGCTGCTGTATTCTAAATATCTTTATAGATGTGCTCGAAAATGTATTGCACTAACCCCTCAAACGTGGTATAATGTACTCATAGGCTGTATGATTGTCATCCCAGCTAAAATAAACGAAAGACGGTGAAGCTATACGTATGTCAGCAGAAAACTTGAGTGTCCAAACCACTATCACCAAGAAAGAAAAATCACGGCTCGATATTATCTGTGAGCGAGAATCTATTTCCGCCTCAGACTTCTTGCACGACGCGCTTTGTGAAAAGATACAGCGCTATAAGGAAGAGCACAAGCAGGAACTCTTTTCAGAATGCATGTCCCAGATTGTAGCCCACTGTGATAAGGAAGATCAAATTGAAATTCTTGAAAAGTACGGAGCTATGATCAACGACGATCCAGCAAGCACAAACTAAACATGACGCTGGCTTAGAACGCAGGTTTGTCGCGCCTGCTGCGATATAGACGGTATGTGACATCAACAGACTTTGTATGAATCTTGGCAATAAAAAAAAGGGGAGTCCTCATTGAGGACTCCCCTTTTTTTAGGCGTTACGCGATAGTAAATCCGGTGTCGTTGAATGCCGTGTCAACTGATGTTTGTAGAATGTCAAACTCATTCTTGACGTATGTTCCTGCGGTTAGGTTGACGTCCTTATGCCCCAGTATTTTTTGGATTGTGTAGATGTCTATATTTCTTCTCCGAAGCTCAGTCCCATATGTGTGACGCAGCTCATGAGGATGCAGGATTTTCACACCAATGTCCTCGTGCATTTGCTTCATGTGCCGATGGAACTTTCGACTCCATGAATTTGGAGATTGGTACTTTCCATTCTTGGTCGGCAAGAGAATTTCGCCGTTGTTCGGAATGTGCATGATTGCTCGGATTGCCATGTCGTTTAGTGGGATTGTCCTATAACTTTTCCATTTTGGAGAATTGACCTTTACCCGGTCTCCTCCAGCAACATCTGCAATTGATCTCTGTACCTTGAGAGACCTGTTTTTGAGGCTGATATCGCTCCTACGACAGCCAAGCAGTTCTCCACGGCGCATCCCGGTATTCAGTAGTAACACGATATCTGGGAAGGAACACATAAAATACTTTTCGACTTGTTCGATCTCCTCTTGAGAATACACATCCTTTTCTCCGACCTTCCCCATTTGCGCGGAAACCAACTTTGACTTTGCAGGATTTGTCGAACAGACATGGTTTTCAATGCCGGCGTCAAAGATTCCACGGAGACACAGCTTGATTTTAGAAACAAGGGAATACGAACTATTTTCGTACTGGGCATACAGATTCTGGATGTCAATGGCGTAAATCCGATCCATTGGTTGACTTCCGAAATATGGGATAAGATGCCCCACTACAATTCCGTGATAGGTTGTCCGAAAAGTGTTTTCATCAACGAACGGCTTTTTGTATGTGTTCAGCCATTTGGTCGCAAACTCGTCAAATGGGCAACTACCACCGACAAAACTAATTCCAGCCAGTGTTGCCGCCGCCTTTTGAGCACGGTATTCGTCTGCCTGTCGTTTTGCATCCGCGAGAGATTTTGTACTGTAAAATGATTTCCGTCTCAGAGTACCGTCAAATGCTCTGCCGTCTGTAATTTTCACCTCAAATCGATTGTCTTTTCTGTTTGGCGTTGGTGCTTTTGGTCTTGCCATAAATATCATCCTTTCTTTTGTGGTATGTAAAACAGACGGCACAGTGGCTTATGTATCGAGCGACCGGCCTTGAGTCGCCCAAATATAAAACGGAAGAGTTGGTATGACGAAGCTACGATTTCCTTTGATGGTCTTTTGCCACGAAATACCGAATGGAGCTGTGCCCAGCTCAATGGCGCGACGCAAACTGTCAGGCCCCATGCGCAAGAAACGAGCGGCAACTGGGACTGGCACCGTCTCAGGATAGTCAGTCGCGAGCGCATTAAGTTCTGCCACGCGGTCTGCAATTGCCTTTGGAACAACCAAAATTATCACCCCTTATAGCAGAAGTAAATGCCGCCACTCACAGCATGAACGCCATTTCCCTGTTTGAATTCTGCCGCGTACACAACATTGTCCGGACAAACACGTTCGCCTTCCAGCAGTCTTTTGGCGCAGTTGTAGGCGGAGTCAACAGCCTTCTGAGAAAACGGTTTCTTGGCGTCTGCCGGGAACTTTACACCATATTTCCACATCATTCCCCACTGACCATACTGTTCCAAAACTTCTCGGATTGTATTCGGATATGCGCTGCTGGCAACGCGATTCAGAACAACATTCCCAACCAACATTTTTGTTTCTTCCGGTGTGCCATACGCCCCAGCCTCCTGGTAAATTGCCGCCGCGAGGCAGAAAAGATCGTCTTCCGTATACGGCTGAACGTTAGAGTCGTCCTGTTCAGCACACAACATCATGGTATCTTCTTCGTACATTGTTTCTGTCGCAGTGAAAACCGGGATTGGCTCAATGTATGCGACTTCTGACTCATAACAAATTTCGTATGTCGTTTCTTCTGAGGCTTCGTCTTGAACGGTGGTTTCAGGTTTCTTTGATCCGAATGGATTTGTCAGGCACAACACAAGCATTACAATCAGAGTAAGGATCAGCGCAATAGACGCAAGCCAGTTTTCTTGTCCTTTTCTCATACATACCTCCTTGGTTACGGTCTGGTCTCAATGTCAACCGGGAAACTGGTGTTGAAAATAATTTTGTAGTGATACGGATCGGTGTGAGTTCCCGTGATGTCTTCGACCACGTATAGCGTATAGTCGTTAAGGTACACATAGTTCTTTTTGTACTGGTATTGCCCGACTTTCGCTGTGACCACAAGTTCAGAATGCGCATTTGTTTCAATATTGACAAAGCCTTCAATTTGGAAGATCACAGTGTCTGTTCTGGCGTTGTAAACTGTAACTCTGCGCTCGCACTCAAACTCCTGTGCTTGCCGAGTGATGTTTGCGTTTACCTTGTCGGATGTTGAACAGCTGCAAAGCACAATTCCTGTGGCAAAGACAATCAGCATCAACACGCTGACAATCAGGGTTTTTCTAATTATTAGTTTCTGTCTCATTTATTCCCCTCCATTTCCTTGCATTTTGCTTCGGCCTCTTCTCTGGTGAGCCAAATTGACTTCCCGACCCAGTTTCTTTTCTCGTAGACATCGCCCTTTGAGCTAAAACGGTGTTCGACGACCCTGTATGATTTATCACAATAATCTGTGTTGCACTCCTCACAAACCCACATTTTATGGGGCTCTGGGTCTGGGTAGTACCCACATTCCGTACAGAACATTTCGATTGAAAAATACTGTGTGCCTTCGCTACAAGGCAAAACAATCAGTCGATTTTCGCGATCTGCCTTGGACAATTCTCTAAGCCTTTCAGCAAAGCTCGTATCTTTTCCGAAGGCACTGTCGATCACCTCTTTGCAAAACATCGCCTGTTCGGGTGTTAATCCGGTGGCTTCGTATTTAGCCAGCTTCTCGTCATTTGACACGGTTTCCATCCTCCATTACAAACCTTCCGCAGTGACATACCGTACCAGTTTTAGATTTTCTAAACTCCAAGCACGGACACTTCGTTTCTTTGGTTTTCTCAATTGCACACGGACAAAACCCGTCGTTTGCAGACACAAGTTTTCCTATAGCTGGATCAACCTCTTTGATTTTCACCGTTAGCCTCCTTGTCCGTCATCTTGCCTTCTCTTTCTACGCGACGCAGCTCGTCCAAAACTCTAATCAGACTTTTGATGTAGTCAATATTGTCCATATCTGGATCGTCGCGAATGTTGGTGAAAAAATAGATTTCGATCAATTCTGCTGCGTTTCTTGCGTCGTTTCCATCAATATGTAGCGTTACCATTTAACACCCTCCATAAAGTACCGTAGTCGAAGAAACTGAACCGTCTCGATTTACGGGGTAATTGTTCTGCAAGAAAAAGCGACACGGAAGGCTGGCTTCTACGAAAAACTCAAGTTGTGAAATCGGACGCGTTGAGTAGCGAGCGCCATTTTCATTACTTTGTTCTTCGGTGGTGACCGACAAATCGTTTATCTTGTCCAGCACAGCCAAATACTGCGTTTTATGTTTGCAAACATCCATGTGAATGCAACTCGCACAGAGGGTTTCCTTCAATCCCGCCATCTTCTTCCTCCTACTTTACAAATCTTTGTAGCCCACAACATATCAACCACACCCCGATTAGTGTACGGTGTAAGTCAAGCTCTTTTTTCAGCCGACGCTTTTCTTTATCTTCCTCTCGTCTTGTGAATACAATATAGTCGAATGCCGCACAGGCAACTCCGAGAATCCCACCAATTAGATCAATAACACCCCATGTCATACATCGCAACCCTCCTCAATCGGCGTGAGCCAGAATTCCCTTTTGCATATAGCGCAGCTCCTCCGCATACATTTTTGTTTCCGATCAAAGCGGATGGTGCATTCTCAATTGAGCTTACAACATCTTCACAATCAAACATGCCATTTGGATACTTCATGCTTCTGCCATACACTCCACCTGCATCTGCCCACCATGTAGGCAAATCTTTGATGTGTAAAAGCAGCGCGTCTCGATCAATGTAATCTGGCATTACTTGTTGCTCCTATTCTTCCGGAAGATCATACGCATTCCTGACAACCTCAAGCCTCTAAATAAAATCTCACGCATTTATTCTTCCTTCGCATTCAACATTTTTGCTCCACACGCTGGACAAAACCTCGATTTTACATATACCTTGTCATACAAGATTTCTCCGGTTGGAACTTCTTCTTCGTCGTCCTCATACACAAACGTCCAGTCATACTCTGGTCTGATATTTTCCGCTGTGTATATGGCCTCGCGGTGACAAATCGAACAGCAGTTGTCATCGCCCCATTTCCCGCATTTCACCGTGAAATTTTCACTCATTCACGTCAACCCCCGTAATCTGCTCAAACTTTTCCGCGTCGAAGTTCGGCAAGTCCTTCACGGCTTGCTTCTCCTTGTCGGTCATTTTCGCCCAGCCTTCTCGACACGCTGTCTTGAAATCCTGCTTCTTCAGAAATCCACCGGTCGTTTCACTTTCCGGGTGCTCTATTTTCTCAATATCCGTCATGTCTTCGTAGCTTACCCACTTGGTCAAATCAATGTGTTCAAAAAGCGCATAATATGCATCCGAATCTCTCCAATCTTCCAATGTCCACGTAGAAGGCTTGTCAAAAAACATGATCGTCTGCTTTTCTGTGCAGAAGCAACCTGTCGCGTTGTCGGTCGTATTGAAATCACCGGTGTTTTTGTTACCAACATTACAGTGACCAGTGTTGTCGTCACCTGCGTTGCAACACCCGCTGTTCTGACAACCTGTGTTCCGACCACCTGTGTTCCAGTCGTCGGCGTTCAGATCGCCAGTATTACAGTTGCCGGTGTTACACTCACCTGTGTTTCGGTCTCCGACATTATAGCCGCCAGTGTTTTTGTATCCGGTATTTTTGTCCCCTGTATTCCAGTGTCCGACATTTTTGTCTCCGGTGTTGCCACAACCAGCGTTGTTACAACCTGTATTGTAGTCACCAGTGTTGTCGTCACCTGTATTGTAGTCACCGGTGTTGTGGTCGCCGGTGTTGCATAGACCCGTGCTACATTCCCTTACAGCAACCGGCTTCATCCAGTGCGTCACCGGATAGAATTGTACTCCTTCTTCGCTGTGTTCTGTAAAGAAGCCAATTTCCGGTTCTCCATCCTTATTATCTCTCACTCCGAATATTAGCACTCCCCAGTCTCTGCGCCCATCTGAATCAATCCATGTGGCTAAATACCGATCTACCATTTTTGGTAGCCTATCTGTCACTGGAATCCAGCGCGGCACTTTTCCAAGCTCGTCAGCAGCGTTTTCACAAGTGATGCGTTCATTTAGACTGATGCTATTTGTGGTCGAAATTCTACGAAGCTCCTCAATCAAACGTCTGGTGTTCATCTAAATTCTCCTATACATTTAGTTACGTTTTTTCAACCGTTATTGCTAACCAAAACATTACATCCGTGTTCATTTTCGTTCTTTCAATCCTTATCCAGTTTTTCCGTAGTCTTTCTGTCCGTATTCGCTGTCACTATTATACCATAAGACACATCGAGTGTCTACTGTCACATCCACGGTCTTCGCCATGTAGATACCCGTGGTATTTGTACGGTTTTATTTTAAGCCTTTGAATTTACAAAAACGAAGTTCCAATAGGTTTTGATGTCGTAGCGCCCATCAGAAAATCTGATAGGCGCTTTTTTTGTTATTTTCCGGTTGAACCAAAACCACCGTTTCTGGTTTCGACTGTTTCGTCGTCACAAGTTACTCCAAACGGAAGGAAAATACCCTGAAAAATCCGATCTCCCGCCTCAATAAACATTTGCTTACCACTTTTGCTGTCGTTGGTCAGCTTTGCCATGATGTGCCCTTCGTTATCAGAGGACGAATAATCGCTGTCAATAATACCGACCGTATTGTCTAACTGGCAGCGATATTTGAAGCCCAGCCCGCTGCGCGGCACACACATTAAAAACCATCCATTGTCCATAAGTGCCCGAACACCTGTAGGAATTAGAATACTTTCTCCCGGATTGAGCTGAAATGAAAAAGGCGAAAAGAAGTCGTATCCGGCGCTTCCATATGTCGATCTTTTCGGCTTCCGAATTTTTTCGTATGTAGCTTCACTTTGTTCTGCGTCAAACCCTGCACTCTCAGCTGCGATAACAAACTGATCCAAACTAACCTTCTTGAACACTCCGACTACCTGCATTACTTACACCACCGTCTAAAAATTTTTTTGTATTCCGCTTCACCCATGAGTTTCTTGAGCATACACATAGCAAGACCAGTTTCTTTATTGTACTGGTCACCTTCGCAACACTTGACAACAGTCTTCGTTCCGTCCTCCCAAAACGCGATGGTTGCCGGATCATGGAAGACAACACGCTTCAGACCAAAGCTCAATTTGCTTTGTTGGTTAATCGCATCATCCAAACGGCAGAGACTTCTGTCATAGAACTTGAACTTCTTGCGACATTGAATATCGTCACATAGAACCTGCCGAATGTGTTCATTCGCAATTCTTAAAACACCTACACTGTTGCCGCTGTCAAAGTAAATTGCTGTTTCCAACATTTATTTCACTCCCTTAGAAAATCGTGTTCTGGCTGCTTCAGCTCTCTTTTGCCGCTCCGCATCGCTTAGAATTGCAGGAGCTCTAACCTTCAACCACTTCTTTGGTAGCTTGTATTCTCTTGCTCCGTTTTCTTCCCGAAGCAAAGAGATTTCTTTGTGTGTAGAACAAAGTTCGTCGAGTTTTCGCTTCAACGCTTTGTCGTATGTGAAGATTGTCGCTTCCTTCTCTGCGTTGTTGTAGTTAATGATTGTTTCCTGTTCAACTGCGCTCAAGTCCATACAGCACCTCCGTATTGTTTATTGAGACAATTGCGCCGTACTGGTTGTCTGATGCCAGTGTGATACCAAGCACCGGATCACATACAGACGGTCTGTTTGGAATGTAGCGTCCAAATTTCATGATGATGTTTGTCTCTTTTGACACTGCGTCAACGAAACCCTGAACTTCGTCCCTGTTGTATCCGGTGTAAATTACGACGGGCGAAATACATTGACGGCCGCGACGCAGACCTCGAATAAATGTTAACAGCTCGTCTTGTTGTTCAAGCGGTTCAAGTCCTCCAAACACAATTGCGTTCGTCAACGGATTCAGTAAAAAACGATCATATAAGTCTTCATCTGCAACCTCGACGGTGGCGCTTTCGCGCCACACGTCGTTTTGGCAGACAGACAGTGGTATCCCAGCTTCAATGCAGCACTTCCCGCCGCATGATGCTGTCCCAATTAGCATAGAAGGCATTCTAAAATTGACGAAATCCTCGTCAACCACCGTCTTTAATCTCACATTTCCTCCATCGCGTTCAAATCCATCCAGTCTCTCATTTTGAACTCGGCTTTTCTTTCCTTTGAGTATGTATCCGTCGGCGTAAGGAATCCTACAATTCTCGACCATGTCGCAACAGCTTTGCCACCGCACACCGGACACGTCTCACCGTAAAACCCATGGTTGTGCTCGCACGAATTGATCTTCATGTTGAAGGCAAAGTATTTGACGCCAGCGTCTGCAATGTAGTTCAGAAGATTCCATGCAGTTTCAAAGTTCTGAATCGGGCTGTCACAACCGACGTGCATGATTGAACCGCCGGAACACGCCTTGTCAAGAGCGGCATTCAAACGGATTCTTTCGTGAAGCGTCGTCTTTGTGCCAAGCGGAACAAACTGGTTGCCATACAACGGAAGGTCGTATTTTTCATCCGGATGGAAAAGTTTGTCCTTCTCCATCAGAACGGTTGCGGCACGTTCCCCCGGAATTTGCTCAAGGTTGATACTGTAATCCCGGTTCTCTGAGAACTCGTCTTTCACTTCTGTAATTACCTTCAGAATTTCTTTGGCAAACTCCAAGCCTTCATCCGAATAGAAGGTATTGCCAAATGCGTCGCTTGTCGTCAGCCCAAAATGCTGGATTGTTTCATAAAGAGATGTAAAACCGACAGTCATGTACTGCGAACGCATATTCATCACACCAAGCGTGTAGTTCGGCAACAGCCCTTTCTCGACGTTTCGCTGAATGATGTGTCGCACCACATCCAAGACCTGACAACACAGCTTCGTTTGGTCGCGCAGTTTTTCAAAGTATTCTTCTTTGCTGGCAGATTCATATGCTATTCTGGCGAGGTTAATTGTGTTGACCTTTACGCTGCCAACCTCAAGGGCTGAGCCGCCAATCGAGTTGAAGTAAGCAAGCTTTTTAATGTCCGACTGAAGACGACAGCAGGAACTCAAGCTTGTTACATCTGAATCAATGAAGAAGTTGCTGTCGCCCCACTCCATGTTGTGGCGGCAACACCACTTGGCAAAGTCCTCGTCTACAAATTTTCCGTCCTTGCGCAGCAAGGAGTATGTCATCACCGGAAACGTCATAACATTCACACGCCTGACTTTCGACACGACGCGCATAAATGCTTTCTGGTACTCGATGATATCGTCGATATAATCGATCACATAGGAACCATCCGGGTATTGTCTGCCACCAAACAGTTCTTCGAGATAAGGACGGTCAAAAATATTGAAGTTCGTAAATGCCGTTTGATTCTGTCGAATGTAGTTCTGATTCAGCTTGTAAATCACTCGCTGGAACTCTTGATCGCGATAATACTCCGGACTCTTGATGCTGTATCCTGTATCGCAGTCCTTCTTCCAAAAATAGTATGAGTAAATCAAAAAGCTCGGCAATCCACACGCACCGCTGGATCTGTTCGACTGGAAGCACACAAGTTCAACAACGAAATCTGTATATGTGGTAAGGTGCTGCGGTGGCTGCGCGTTGAAGCGCCCAGAGAAAAACAAGCCTTTTTCAACGACATCTCGCACATCCAGTGCCCAGCAATACGGCTTCAGTGACGCCTCGTATTCGTCGTGCAGATACGAGTAACCAAGCCATTCGCCCCAGAACCATTTGTGAGCCACATCTTCTCCGTACTGTTTGCACAGCTCGTAGTAAATCTTGTTGCACACAAGCAACTTCAAGTGAGGCTTGTTCATCTCATTCATCAGAGAGCAAATATCCTTTGTTCCGACATTTGCGTTCCCGTCAATCGTCGCGTCGGCAACCGTTTTCTTGTCGATGAAGTTATCGATGAAGTCGGTATGATTCATCTGGTGCTCGGCAAATCCGTTCAGCTCTTCCAGCTTTGCTCGACCGGATGCGTTAAGCAAGCGTTTCTTCCACCACTTCCCGTCCTTATGGAGCTTTTTCGCCGCCTTGAGGTCACGGACAAACCTTTTGTCCAAACGAATGTTAATTGGCAAGATTTTTTGTTTTGTACTCATAGCATCCTCCTATTTCAAATTGTTGACCCATTGAACTGCGTCCGCAAACAGCATCAACTCTCCGTCTACCTGAAGTGCCGGCGCGGATTTCATTCCAAGCGCCGCCATGTCCGCAACACTGGTGTTCGTTTCATATGCGACACCCTTTGCGTCAAGCTTTTGCTTCAGCACCTTGCACTTTGGACATCCCGTCGTGTAAAGAACAGTCATCAACCTCACCTCCCTGTCAGCTGTCTGGGGACACATTCTGCAATCCAGTGCAGCTCTTCGCTGAACTCAACAAACTGAACCAAATCCTGTACAGTCCCATTGTTCTCAACAACAAGATCACACGGGTAATGGTCGAGTGCCGTTTCAGATGGGTGAGACTCTTGTTCCTCGGTCAGAGCCTTTCGGTTGTCACGAACGACACGTACATGGCTTACGTATTTCAGCGCCTTCATGCGTTCAATCTCATTCGGGAATCTCGCGTCTGGAATCAGAACAACATCCCACTGGTCTTCAAAAAACGTCAGCATCTTCACGAGAAAATCAACCCAGAAGTTTTCGTCTTTGGCGCGGACGACGTCTGTCCCTACGTATTGGAGCAGTGTACGTCCGCTTTTATTTTTCTCGCCATTCCAGCCAAAGAATTTCTGGCACACAAACTTCAGAACGTCTGCATAATGGATTACCAGCACTTTTCTGTCGTGGCTCTGCTCAAGGTGCTCTCTAAGAATCGACGCGAACAAGTCTTTGCCTACTCCAGACTTCCCGGAAATGCAGATTACTTTCATTTTTCAATCCCCACAATCAATTCTTTTGCCATTGGCAGCGTTTCAATCCAATCGCACATCACATGCCAATCCGGAAGTTTGTGATGCCGGCGCTGGGCGTAGATATTTTTGAGGCAGCGATAGTTTGTAACCATCCCAGCCGTCAGCTCAAACCCAGCTGGAACGTTATACAGTAGCTTCAGATACGCCTCATTTTTCTCGTCCTCCGACGCAAGAATGAAATCAGCTTGCAGTTGTTCCACCCGTCTCAGTTCTTCCTCGGACACAAACGAATTACAGCACTGTCCAACATCCATCTGGGTCAGTCGATGCATCGTGCTCATAGACGATACGAAGTTCAAAAAGGTGTAGCGCTCCGCTTCCACCCAAGCTTTGTTGGAGAACGTTAAGTCAAACGAAACTGTCACCCCTGTCAGAAACTGGTCGTGTCCACCACCCTTCGCATTTGCCAATTTGATTGCTCGCAGAATATGCGGGTTTGTCCACACAGCATTTCCGGTCGCAATACTAACCATGATTTCATTGGCGATGTCGTGCGTTTCATTGATAAATTCTTCTTCCGTCGGTGCCATCGCTCTCATCGGATATCCACTTTTGAAAATACTCTCGGCAAGATCAATGACCCTGTAATTAGAAACCTTTGCCATACACAGATTCCTTTGCTGGCTCAATCAGCAGCGTCGCAGCCTCGTCCGCCACATGCAGCATCCATGCAAGCGGATAAGCCTCGTATGATTTTGAACATGTATACTTCCCGTCTTCGTTTCCCATATGACAGTTGATTGCTACGGCTTCTTCTTCTGTCAGAGGCAAACACTTTTCAATCAGCCAAACAGATTTACTGCCGTGTCCGCCGAACGAAAAGTCTTCTTGGAAGGTATAAAACGGTTCCTGAACCCACACACCATCAACTTTTCTGTTTCTGGTTTCTATCTTATATGTATTTGCTTTGCAGACGTCGTGCAGCAGCGCACAAATCGCAATGCTTTCATCGGAAACATGGACTTCCGGGTACGCCGCAGCAATTCGCTTCAGTTCATCATACACATTCAGCGAATGCTCACACAAACCGCCCTGCCACGCACAATGGAATCTGGTTGACGCCGGAGCTCCAAAAAAATCTGTTTTATGGAGCCAATCAATCATTTTTTCTGGGCTGCGTGACGTGACAGACCGACGAAGCTCTTCCAAAAATCTGGTTTTGTGATTACTGCTCATCCGCAACCTCCGGAGATTCAATATGTACGAAAATCGCCCGACGCCAAAGCGTTTCTGCATATTCTTTCGCCTGTTTATATGCAGTTTCTGTGCCGTCGTATTTCAGCTCAGCGAGCCCTTCGATCAGGTCTTCAACATCATCAGGGTCATTGCGGAATCGAACCGTGCCGTCACCGTACCATTCGTCAACTGCGTACTCTCTGATTTCACAGTCGGCAAAGCGACCAACGCAATTGTAAAACTCACAGCCGGTAACAACATCCGTGTCTACCAGCGGCAGAACCGGTAAGTGCGGGTTTTCTGAAACCATTTTCGTGAGCTTGTCTGTAAACTTGGACATGTCAAATCTCCTCCTCGTCGTTTTCAATTTCATACGTTTCAATGCCGTTCATCGCCATGATGTGGAACGCCTCACGTTCAGTTTCCGGCGTCAGCCCAATGCAATAGTGCTGGTCTACTACAATTCGGCCCCATTCTGGAGCGACCGCAGCAAGCCGAAGCGCAGCCGACAGAATATCGGTTTCTGTATACGCCCCAACGATTTCAATCGTGTTGAAATCCTGATGGCGCCACAGTTCCTCAATTGTCGTTTCGCCAAAGAAGACTCCGCCATACGCATCCATTTTCTGAATGATTGCGTTCAGCCGGTCTCTTTCATATTTCAGCATCACACCTTCTGTTGTCTGATCGACACCAATCACCATGAGAATATCAACTGGTTGTTTTTCATTGTTATTTTCCATGATTGTCCTCCTTCCAAATGATATATTGCTAAACAGCTATCATTTCATAGCTGGTCAAGTTGTAGTAGCCACGCTCCATTGAATACCCCGTCAGCCGAATCATATCGCCCTCAGACACCGGACTTCCCTTAAAGACTCTGTTGAGAACCGAATACCGGGTTCTTTTTCCACTTCCAAGTGACGTTGCAACCACCGAGTAACCAAACTGTTTGTTGTCCGATTTCCTTTTCAGTGGTGAAACTTCGTTGACGTATAGAATTTTCCGGTCTCCTTCGCGTCCGGTCGCAATCGGCGCGAAACCAAGGTATTGTTGCTGGGCTTCAACCGTCTCGTACACGCTAATGTCCGGCATGTGTAACGATTTAATGTGTAATTCGATTGCCCTCAGCAAATGCGTGGCGTTAAAAATGGTGCGGAACTTCGATGTTGTACCGCTTTTTGTTTGGTCGGTTGAATGTTCCCAAAGAACGGACTTCCACTCTGGTCGAATCTCTTCTGCCGTAGACGTAATCTTTTTCGCATTTCCAAACTTGAACAGTTCAACCGCATCAAGTATCAACAGCAGCTCTCGAACATTGCCGTACTCTGAAAAGAACCCCAGTTTCACAAGACCCTCGACATTTGAAATCGTTGCCTTCTTACCAAACAGCTCCATGTGCTTTTGGTTCAGCTCACATACCAAATCGCAAAAGTATTTTTTGGAGGATTCTCTAACCGCATGAAGAGCGTCTGCAATCGACTGGTTCATTTCTCGTATCAGCGGAATACCGTAGACAAAACAACCGTCCGAAGCGTGACATCTTCTGTGGTCATTTCTGAAATTGAACGGAAGCATTTTTATGTGGTGTTGCGTGATGTCCGCCATAATTTCAGCTGCATTGTCCTTTGCAAATCCGCTTTGTCCCATATATGAATTACAGAGACCGGCGTAAAACTCGACCGGATAATGCGCCTTCTGTTTGGCGGTCATATATGAAATCATGCCATACGCATAGGCGTGTGACTTGTTAAATGAATAACGCGCAAAGTCCAGCATATCAGACCACAGCTTTTCGAACTGGGCAACCGCCCATCCTCTGGCGTACAATTTTTCAGAAAGCTCTGCCCGAACACTATTCAGCAGATCAACATTCTTTTTACCGGTCGCTTTCCTCAAAACGTCCGGGTTATGAATGCCGGCCATCTTACCAATTTCGATTAGCTGCTCCTGATACAGGATGATGCCATAAGTGCTTTCCAAAATCGGTTTCAAATCCGGGTGTAAATACTCGAACTGTTCGTCGCCGTTTCTGCGGTGCGTAAATGTGTCGATGTATGCAAGCGCACCCGGACGATACAGGGCATTTGCAACGGCGATGTCATCCAACCCGGAGATCTTCATTTGGCGAAGCATCTTCTTCATGCCGGGGCTCGACATCTGAAAAATACCAACCGTATCTCCACGCCGAAAGATGTCTAAGGTCTGTTCGTCACAGAAATCCTGCCGCGGACTGATAAAGTCTGTTGTTTCATTGCTCATTTGGAGCGTGTCAAACTCCTGATCCAGTGTGCGCAGCGCCAACAAGTCAATCTTTACCAAGCCCAAATCTTCGACGTCGTGCATGTCGCCCTGTAAATACCGAATCCCGTTGTCGTCGTAACAGGACGGAAGGAAGAAGTCCAAATCATGCGTCGAAATGATTTTCCCACAGGCATGAAGTCCAAACGATTTCGGAAGGCCAATCAACTTTCTGACATACCGAAAAAGCTCCGGGTATTGCTTGACATATCGAATGGCGTCTTTTGCGCTCTGTGACGTCGGAATGTCTCCGGCAATCATTTGGTCGATTTCTTCCATTTCAAAGCCGTCGAACGCCTTTGCAATTTCATCCTCCGTTTTAAGCGGGATGTCGCTTGCTTTGCACATATCGCGGATTGTTCCGTTTGTCAGATTCGTTCCAAACTTGCCAATTGCTGCAACGTGCGTCTCGCCATACTTCCGGTAGATAAACCGCATAACGTCCTGACAGGAATCGAAACTGAAATCAAGGTCAATGTCCGGGATTTTCAGTTCCTTCACCGTGATTTCTCCGGACTCAAGTTTGGATAGTGCGCCAACATCTATGAAGCGTTCAAAATACAGACCGTATCGAATCGGATCGATGTCGGTGATGTTCGATACATAATTGACCAGCGAACCGCCGCCGCTTCCTCTTGCTGGGCCCCGGCGTTTACCGACGTTGGAATATGTATAAACCAGCAGGATGTAATCGACGAACCCCATCTTTTCCAACGCGTTCATTTCATACTCGTACCGATCGATATAGGTATCTACAAGTTCCTGAGGCATTGCTGCGTCAATTGCTACCTTGGCGTCCACGTCGATTCCGAGCTTTTCTTTGAATCCACCTCGGCAAATATCATGCAGCCACTCTTTGCTGTTTGCATACTGTGGCGGAACACTAACATCCGGCATGATCGGCGCTGACAACGGCAAATCAACGTTGCACTTGTCGGCAATCGCATTCGTTTCCAAGATGGAGTCTTCCACGATTTCCTCTGGCAAATAAGACAGCTTCTGACGGACTTCATCGACCGATTGGATGTAGCAATCCATGTAGGCTTCACCGTCTTCTTTGTAGCCGCCATTGAATGCATACTTGTTTTGATATTCCTTGTCCTGCATCCAGACGTAGTGCGCGTCCGTCGTCACAACCGTTTTGATATTGAGTGCTTTTGCAATGGAACAAAGCTCTTTGTTGACTCGAATCTGATTTGCGTCCGTGTGGGATTGGATTTCAATATAATAGTCGTCGCCAAACGTTCTCTTGAACTTTGCTGCAACATCCATTGCTTCTCGTTGTCTGCCAGTCAGAATCAGGTTGCTGAGCTTCCCTGCCAAGCACGCGCTTAAGATAATCAGCCCGTCCTTGTATTGAGAGAGAATTGAAAGGTCTACGCGCGGCTTCCTGTATTTATTCTCTTCCTTATTGGAAATCGTGATGAGACGATTGAGATTCACTCGACCCGTCTCATTTTTACACAGGACTAATAAGTGGTAGTTTTTCGATTCCTTCTCGTGAATTTTCACATCGTCGCAGATATACATCTCGCAGCCGTGGATGTATTTGATTCCAGCCGCTTTCAATTGCTTGTAGAAGCTCACTGCGCCGAGCGTCATGCCGTGGTCGGTAATTGCAACGGCGCTTTGCCCAACCTCTTGGAGGCGAGCAATCAAATCTTCCGCCTTGATGATGCTGTCGCGCAACGAATATTTGCTGTGAACATGTAAGTTTACAAACTCGGAGCTAATTGATCCTCCACCTCCCTTCATACAGCGACTCCCAGACTTCCTTGCCGGCATCGACTGGCGACATTTTGGGTTCAAGTAATCCGTCCGTGTCGCAAATCACTTCGACCGGCACGAACCGAGCCAACTTTTTTGTGGTGTCAATCTTCTCCGCTTCAACGTCCGAATCAAATGCAATCACGACTCTACAACCCAGCATTAGAAAAATTCGCAGCTGATACGGATTGATTCGGCTGGTCAGCGCCGCAACACAGTTTTTATACCCCCAGCCTTCTGCCTTCATAACGCTTTTCGCGCCTTCAAAAACAATCACTTCGCCTTTGCGCTGGATTTCGGCACGGTTTTCATATAAACCATAGAGCGTGTCCAACACTCCAAGCGAACCGTAGTAGCTGTACTTGCGAATCTTCTTTTCCTTCCAGTTCGGGTCGAGCGTCCGTCCGGCAATGTTGATGATGTTTCCGGCTACGTTCCGAATCGGAAACACGATTCGATTACAATCTGGATCATATCGAACCTGATATTTCACAAGCTGTTCGTTCGTGATTCCCTCATCGCGCCAAACGTCAAGCTGTTTTGCCTGCGCTTCGTACTGCTCCATCACATCGTCATCGTAAAACGAATATGTACTGACCTTTTCTTTTGCTTCCTGTGGACGGAAGCGCTTGATAATCCTTGCCGCGCTTGTTGACGGCGCGTGATGCTGCGTGTTTCCGTTTGCGGAAAGCAAATCGATTGCATCTTGCTTGGACAACCGGTGATACCGCATTGCAAACGCCACAACGTTTCCACCACGGTGACAGCCGAAGCAAAACCACTTTCCATTCGATTCCGTGACCGTGAACGACGGCGTTTTCTCTTGGTGGAACGGACAAAGACCCACCCACTCGCCGGGGCTGGAGCCTTCCTGAAGTTCAACGTATTGTCCGATATATTGGACAGCGTCTACCGACTCCATAATCATCTCTTCATCCATGTGTACACCTCAATACGGCAAGTCAGCCTGTTCATGCTGTCTGTCTGCCTGCTCAAATTGCACGCGCGCACCATTGAAGTTCAGGTCAATATAGTCGGTTGAAATATCTCCCATCTGGTCGCCGAGACGATTCAATTTGACAAACAGCTTGTAGTTTCCGCAGTCTCTGCCATCTCGTTCAACCTCTTCCCGGCTTTTGCGGCGAAGGATATTGACCGTTGACGCAAACTGCTCGATCTTAAAACTATCGGAAATCTCACCGTTTCTGTTAAGCTGGGCAGCAGCCAGAACGGGAAGCTGAAGTTCGCCGGCAATGCGGTTTTTGAGAAAGTCCGTGTAACCACCCAGCATGTTGTAGATTTCAGACGATGTATTGGAGCCTTGCGATTTGATGTAGTCAACGATGACGAAGTCGAGTCCGACCGTATTCATCATTCGTTTGGCTGTAAAGTAAATCTGGTCTGGGTCAAGCTGCGTCATGTAGTAGTGGACGTATGTATGAGACTTTAGCCACCGATTCGCTGTATCAATTCGTTTTTCTCCGTCTGCGTCATAGCGTTTCAGCTTAATGTCCTTAACGCTGATGCCAGCCAGCAGCGACAGGAATCGAATGTAATGCTGTTCGTCGCTCATTTCCGAATCGATATACAAGCATCTGTATCCCTTGGAAAGCTTGTCCATCAGCTCATTCATGCAGTAGATCGATTTACCTTCTTTTCGGTACGCACAAACCAGAACCAGTTCGCCTTTTTCGTATGTAAAATACTCGTTCGCAATCGGGAATTTACTTTCTACGCCGGACAACCCGCCATCATTTTGCTGAGCGCAGAGCTTTGCAAACATCTCATCTACTCGATTCCCGAACATCTCCATCTTGTGCCCGATGTAATACTGAGCAATCAGCGTGTCGATTTCAGAGTAAATCTTCGACTGGATTTTGTCGTTGTCGTCGTCCTTACATAACGATTCACATTTGCTGAGCGTCGTCATCATATCGCGCCGAAATGCTTTGTCTACCACGTTTTTGACCAGAACGTTGTATTCCGTCAAGGTCGGACGAGCAATGTACTCACTGAGTTTGATCAACTCTGTCAGCGACTCGACCGTCAACTTGTCAGCCATGCGTTTCGTGGCTTCTTTGGCGTTGAGAATATTGATAATCCCATATGGGTCAATGTGTTCAATGCCGCGTTTTGCCAACTCGCACACAGCATAGTAGATGTATGCGTTCTGCTCATCCGAAAAGTGATTTGGCTTCAGCTGATCGGATGCCAGTGTAAATTCAGGCTTAAACAGGATTGTCGCAATAATCCCCGCCTCGCTCATTACGTCAGTCAGTTCCGCAGCCATTAACCACCCCTCCCAACATAAAACTTCCAATATTCACACTGGTCTTGCACATCACATATGTATTTGCATTTGAACGGTTCGATATTTGGCTCGAAGTCTGATTCAGCCTCAATTCGTTTCACCTCATCTTGAAACCAATCGGTTGCCTCTTTCAGCTTGCTTAAGTCAAACGGCTCTTCAATTGTCACGCCGGAACGAAAACAGTTGAAGCACAGTGCGTCCGGATACTGATCTGCCAAATCATCACTGAACAAAAACAGATTCTCGTGCATAGCTTGCGCATACAAATACAACTGGCGTAGATACGCATCCAGCTCCGCGTCCGTCTTCAACGGCCGCCCAGACTTGCTTCTTGGTTTTAGCGCATGAGACTTATGGTCAACAATCTTATATTTCGTTCCGTTTTGAACAACCAAATCGACAATGCCGACAACCTTGAGTTTCCCGATTTTGAAGCGCATCTTCTTTTCTGTGCATAAGATATTTTCTGTTGGCTTATCAGGCAAATCTTCAAGGTGCTGTTTCCCAGCGTCGTAGTACGACTGAAGAACCTTCTCACTCGGCGGGTTGCTGATTAGCACCCGGTTTCCAAAAGACCTTGTGAATTCTCGTGACGCTTGAGCAGCCGTCATGTCTCCGTTATAATATGCAGCCAGCAGTTCGTGCATAAACGTTCCGTATTCAGAGAAGAAGAGTTTCTTACGTTCGGCTGGGCTTGTTGCTTTGTAACGCAAATACCAACCGTATGGACACGAGTGAAATCCATTCACCCGCGAAAAGCTCCAAACAGTATCTTTGGCGATATCAATCCCTCCTTTTGTACCGGCGGCTGGATTTCCAGCCGCCGGAAATTTCATTAGGATTTTTTATCTGTTTTCGCTTTTCCTTCGCCGGTCTTCTCGAACGCTTCAACCGCCGCCGTCAAGTCTTCGAGCAGTTTTGACGCCGTCTCCGGGTCTGTGATTTTTGTATAGTTGCCGTTTGCGGCATACTTCTTACAGACGTCTCTTGCCAGCGCTGTGTCATTCGGGTGTTTCTCTTTGAACGTTTTACAGAGGTCTTCCACCTTTTCCAGAATCGCGGCAGTCGCTTCACGTTCCTCCCTGGTTTCAATCTCTTTCATTTTTGCCCTGTAGTCTTCCGGATTGCCTTCAACCGAAGCGATTGAGAAGAACTGAAGCAAAAAGTATCTTCTTGCATATGTAAGCGCTGACCCGAACGCCTGAGACGGATCCTCCTGCTGGCCAATGATGAACCACGGGATCGTAATCTTCTCTTCCGGATTCTCGTCGTTGACCCATGTGAAATCGTACTGAGCCGTGACCTTTGTCTCGTTAACATCAACCGTCAGTTCCTTGCCAGACTTATCAAACTTCTTTTTCTGGTAAGAAATCGGGTCAAACTGAAGTGTGTCAACATGCAGCGACGGAATCAGCGACACCTTCATTTCGTTCATTTTCGGCGTCATCTGAGTCAGGATTTCCACATCGGTCGCATACTTGTAGCCATAACCCTGCTTGTTCTTCTCAACAACAGCGACTTCCTTGCGAATACACGCAAGTTTCTGAATCAGATTGAGCTGCGATGTGTCCTTCACCACTGAAATCACCTCCTGCTAATTAAAACGGCAGGTTACTGTCGTCATTTTCAAACTCATCGTTGGCCGGTTTCTTTGCGGCGGATTCTGTGCGGCGCGACTGTTTATCAGCTGCTGGACGTCCCTGATCAGAAGATTTTGCGCCGGCAAACTCAATTTCCTCCGCAACAACAGTCACGTCATAGCGCTTGTTGCCATCCTGTGCTGTCCACGAATCGACCTGAAGTCTGCCGACAATCGCAATCATGCTGCCCTTCTGAAAATACTTACTGATGAAATCAGCCTGTTGGTTCCATGCCTGCACAGAGATGAAATCCGTCTGTTGTTCTCCGTCTTTTGATTTGAACCGACGATCAACCGCAACCCGAAATCTCGCGACTCTCGAATCGCCCTGAAACTGTTTGACTTCCGGGTCTGCCGCAAGCCGCCCCATCAAAATTACCTTGTTCAACATTCCTTTTCCTCCTAAATCAGTTCGTTTTGTCTTGCCCGTCAAGAGCTTCTTTCAGTTCGCCATCAACAAGAGACTGAAGCCCAATCAGACAGTTGCCCATAATGACCGTTGACGTTCCTTTGGTTTCCACTTTTCCGAGCGCCTCCAAAATCGCCCGCAGCTTTTTCTCAACTTCGTGCATTTCAAATTCCTCCCTTCCTCAAAGACATTGAAAGCAATTTATGTATTTCGCCAGCTCTGTGAACGCTGCCTTCCGATTGTGATCCGCTATGCGACTAACCACATCGAACATCTTCCAGTGTGTCACCGCGTTAGAACTATCCATTGGGCTGTTCCACATTTCACCAAACATCGTTCGACCAACTCGATCTTCGCTGCTCATTTTCAGTAATCGAATAATCGGTTTAAGCGTCGCCACAACTTCTGAGCGAGACATTAGCTCTTCCGACTCATCTCCGTCCGGTGTCAATTTCCGCATGTGTAAGCCCTGTTTGATGTACTGGGTTAAGATTTTTTGGACTCTTTCCGCCTCCATTTCCTTAAACAGTGCCACGTCGTCTTTTCCAACGTTTCGCAGCATATCTTTTTGCTTCTTCCTTCGTTTCATTACTATCCCTTTTAAGCAATTCACGTTGTTTTTCCTCCATTCGTCCCATTTACTTCCGACGTCCTGTTCATATTCGTTGTCACTATTATAGCATTGTCAGCGCGATACGTCAAGCCCCCTTTTGTCTATTTTTTACATAAAAAAAAAGAGCCTCCGAAGAGGCTCTTTAAGCACTATTTATTTTAACTGTTGAGAGATTATTCTTTCAGCAGTGTTTGAAGTGACTCCAGAAGTTTTTCGCCCCGGTCAGCCACATCCGGTCGAGCCGCAATTTCATCCGACAACACCTTAAAGGCGTCCTCAAGTGAAACCGTCTGTTTCGGCTTATCGTCAACAATGACTGCGCGACTGCGGGCTTCTTCCATCAAAGACTGTCTCCACTCGCGATAGGTCTTCTCCGCTTTTTCGGTTGGGTTAGTGAATTCACGACAATCATACCACATTTGGATATCATCTCCAAGTGAGTGTGTGTCAACTTTCACACGATAACAACATCCAGACAGATAGATTTTAAGCGGGAACGGCTTGTAATCTGGATGGTCGGCAAAATGGACTCGAATCCAAGCCGAAAAAGTATTGTCCGTCAACTTGTTTGTCCCGTAATGGCGGATAAAGTTGTCGTTGTCTTGTAGTTGAAGATCCTTCCATGCGCGTCTTTTCTGGCGCACGACAGTCTGGTTGTAGTAGGTCAGTAAATCATCGAACGCTTCTGTAAAAATAGGACGAACCGTTTTGTCCGGCAGCGTCAACTTTTTACTATTGAAGTCGATATCCTTTTTTTTGATGGAAAACACATATCTTTTCGGTACGCCCAAATACAGCAGCCACAAAATCGACCGATAGATATTGTCCGTCGTATCATCTTCAACCGGAGCCAAAAACGTTGCGAGATAATTGGAGAAGTCCTCTGGCGACTCAAAATACCCAGAGCTATTTTTAGAGCCGTTCAGCGATTCGGAAGTAACTTCTCGGAATGCATTTTGATGCGCCAATCCTTTTTTTATACACCAGTCTACATAGGCTCGAAAGCTATATAAAGCCACTGTTTGTGTGTTGATGCTCATCTCAGACATTGGCTTCGACTGGAATAACTCTTGTACCTCTTTCAGAGTCATCTCACAAAGGTCCTTTTGAATCGCTGCTTCGTATGACTCTACACCATTGAACCTGCGACGCACATGGATGGTCGTTGAGTCCGTCCAGTTTTGTTCTTTGAGAAATGCTTCTTTCTGTTCAGCATTATACATACGTGTTTCTTCGCTCCTTTTCTATGCTGATCTGCCTTCACAAACAACCATCGACCGAATGTCTCTCTGAAGTGAGCGAACATCGTCGATGGACAAGGAATGCAAAACGGGAACCGTCTTGCTGACGGCGACCGCAATTTGTTTCATTGTTTCGGAAGGGAGCTGAGTGATTCGAACGTCGATATCCGAATCGTTTACCGTTGTCATACCTTCGCACTGCGCATAACTATCTTTCCTGAGCCCAGTTGTACTTGCGTTTAAGTAAACATGTGTTGGCAGGTGCGTTCCTTTGACCGCCGAGGAAATAGGAATTACCTGATAGTACGAATTAAAGCGGTTCCCAATGTCGTTTGAAACAACTACGCCGGGATGCCATCCTTTGATTTGATGTCCCGTTCCGCGGAAATTTACCATATAAACAAAGCCATATCTGATTCGATTCATTCAATCACCTCTCTTACGAATCACATCCTGTTCCATTGTGCTGTCACTATTATAACACGGAAAGTATAGCGTGTCAACGGGTATGTATGTGCTGAACTGAATTATTTTTCAGAAAACCATGCGTCCAGAAGCCGAACCAACAGTCTTCTCTCGCTTACATCGTCCAATTCCCATGTAAGATTAAAAACCGGGTCGTCTTCGTCGGTTCCAAGCATCAGAAGCCACTCCGGAGAACCGGTTTCTTTCGTGTACACAAGTGTGGCTGTTTGGAAGATTTCATACTCAGACCCAGCCAAAGCACCCGGTTTTAGCTCAATTTCATACCCGTCCAGAACTTCCAGTGCTTGAGCTGTACCCCAATCAAAATCGTTCTCCGTCAGCTGCTTGGGGATTGATAGTTTCCTTGTTGTTGTAATCTGCATTTATTTTCCCTCCGTAGTAGAACAGTCGTTCTATTTCTATTATACATGATACGTTTGTTCTTGTCAAGGGGTTTCGCGATATTTTCTTGCACAAACTCAAGTTTGTTGTCAGGGAGCCAGAGCATACAAACATTCTTGCGATACAAACTCTCCCCACTTCCACTTTCCATCACGACACTCCCACATTTCCATTCTCCTATCCAAAACATCGGAGACTGTAATCATCATCTTATTTTTAGACGCCCACTCCATAATGTATATAGTTGGCCCTTTTCTTTCTCGTGATCCTCTCGGAATGTTATCGTTGTTGCTCACAATTTCTTTCCAATTTTCAGGCGGCTTGCACGGTTCTCCGGTAACTTCATCCCACCCCCAATCCCTTCGGACTTTTTTCAGTTTGTCTCCCCACTTCTCCACAAAGGACTCGTTGTGCCAGCTATACACTTTATAACTCATTTTTCCTGCCTGGTATGTCTCATCCCGAACCATCTTATCAATCATCCAGTCACAAACATCGCTATCAGTGCTAATCAGGTATTTTACGTCATATGCAACCGGCAAATTATACACGTCTTTTTCCGCCTGCAAACGCAACCGGGCCTCAAAAACAAAATCCCGTTCGACATATGGGTCGTTCGCAACCTCTTCACGTCGTTTCTTCATATCATGATTGTACTTGACTTGTTTTCCTGCGGCATATGCGCCGATTCCAAGCAACCCCAAAAGACTCCACATTTCAATTCACCTCCAGCTCAATTCAATCCAGCAGCTCGTACAGTTCGCCGAGCACCGTGTCCATTGTTTCCATACAGTCATCCAGTTTGTCAATCACTTCGTCCAGCGACGAAACACTGTCTTCTAAAATACTGACATTCTCTTCCATATCGGCGAACCGATCTGCCTCCTGAAGACTTTCCGGCACGTTTGCCAATGCCTCGTCCTCTTCTTCCCGAACCTCGTCCAGCGATGCCGTCTGTTCCTGAATCGTTTCCTTAATCGCCTCGATGCGTTTTACCAAATCGTTTTTCTCTTCCTGTGTTGCGCGTTTCTGTTCCTCAATCACCGCACACGCGGTCGAAATCTTTTTTCTTCTGGCTCGATTCATTTTTCCTCCTCATCCAACCACTTCTGAATTTTACAAATCATTTTGTTGTTTCTGTTTTTGGCTTTCTTTTGGTCTTTTAGTTTTCTTTCCAGTCTTTTAGTTCTTTTTTTTGTTCTTCTGTTGGGTGCGCTCTTTCTGTTTCGGCTGCATTCGCATGTTTGCCTGCTCCAACTCTTCTGGTGTCAACACCTTGTACGCATACTTTTGACGGACATAGTCCTCTATCGATTCTCCTCTATGCAGACACGGGGCCTTCATAATCTTATCTACAAGCAACTCAGGCAAAAGAACCGGAACATAAATAATTCCAAAAAGTACAATAGCACCACTAACAAGGATAATCAAAAGCCCAATTAGCATCGGAACACTTGATGCTTCTACCAATCTATCCATCCCCGGCTTCCAAACACCGATCATAAAGTAAATGTATATTGCAAGGAAAATAAACCTTACAATCATAACCACAGTATCTCGATCTTCCTCGTTTTTTTTCTCTACTTTGATTATTTTCTGAATATCTTCTTCGGTCATCCCGTTGATATACTTAGGATAGACTTTCTCTTTTCTGGGCTGTGCAAGATTCCGGTCGTCTTTGTGTTCCCAGTACCAATCATTTGCGTTCTTGCGCGGCGCTTCCGCTTCACTTTTACCTTCATTTTCGACCGCCGCAGGAATCAAATCCATTTTTTCTCTGGCTTCTTCTGGAACATCTCTCAAATAATTCAAAAGGTCTCGTTCGGCTCGTTCTGTGTGAATGTAACCGACAACCTCGTCATTCCGCGCCGTATCTACTATTATATATTTATAGTCTTTATATCTATACATTTGCGCCGTTTCCTCCTATTCTACATGCAAAGCATATTCCTTTACGAATCGCCGCGCAAGCATCCGGTTCAGGTTAATAACGGGTACGCTGATCGTTTCCGCACCTCGCTTCCAAATCTGATGGCTTCCTCGCTGGCGTTCAAATTCAAACCCATTTTTGGAAAGCACCCTAATAAATTCCTTTCCAGTGATCTGTTCCACGTTCTTCCTCCTCTGGTTTTATTATACAAATTCAAATCTCTTTTGTCAACCATTTCTTGACCAATTTCATGTGGGAATTTTCCCCAGTTCTTAGACGTATTTCTTGATGAGCCACTGGTTTGCCATGATAACCACAGAATCAATCAGCGTATGCCCGTCCAACAGCCGGTTCCAGTTATTTTCTTGGAACGTTTTCGACTCTCTACCCGGCGCAGAGTGCGTCGCCATATCCGCCGCTGCATTAACAACGCCCCATGCTGTTCCTTGGAACTTTTTCAGATCGGGTGCATCGTAACACTTCATAAATTCAGCACGAAGCCGGTCAGTGTTGTTTCGTTTGCGGTCAGAATCATCGATGTTGCTGGGGAACAGCTCGTCCACATAATCCTCAAGGTCTTCTCTGGACACGGTCGTATTTGCAAGTTTGTCCGCATACTTGCCGAGCGCATCCATGTATGTACCCGACAACTCCAAGCACTGTCTGGCATCATCCATCTTTGTGGCAATATCGCCGCTGTGCCGCGCCGACCAGCTGCGTTTTGCCTTCTTCAGGGCGAGATTCAGTGTGTTGTTGCATACCACGCGGATCGGTGTCATGCACACTCGGATTGAAGACATACCATCGTGCCCCGCAACAAAGCACAGGTACGGAACCACATCATCCCCCAGAATCTTTTCAGCTGGCATTCTGGCAAGCATCCAAACCTTTCGCCCTCCCAGCAGGCTTCCGGCCGTTTCATATTTCACGTCACCGCCAATCAATTCATCCGTAAATGAAAACGCTTCGGAATTCTGGACGATTTGGTAGCGGTCTTTCACAACACCCAGCGGTTCTTTTGTGTCGTTGCGCCGGTTGCAATAAAACCCCGGCACTGGCTGTCCATCCGCCGTAATAATCGGACATCGTTCAACCTCCCAATCAAGCCCAGCCAGCCGCAGCGCTTCCTTGCTGTTCGGCGCTTCTTCGACCCGCGTCCCCAGTCCGTGCCACGGAACCTCTCTTACATACATCATCGTGTCTACGCAATGTGCCATATTGTATCTCCTTTCATTTTCTCACTTACTATACGTTATCTCAATCCTCAAATTTGAAGCCCGTTCCCTTTTCAAATGAAGCAAGGGCTTCGGCGAGATATTTTCTGTAGATTTCACCGTTCTCATTAAAACAGACGGCCACACCATCACTATCGTAGCAGCTCACAATGTCCTCAATCGGATCGAGTCTGTATAGAGCATTCAGCTCCTTTGTTTCCGCGCCATTCAGCTCCCGCTTGTTTGAAATCGTTTTTAGTTCGTGGACACGGCTTTCTTTTGCACTCCAAATCTGACTGGCACCATACTCGACCAACAAACCCGCAATGTACTGAGCGCCATCTCTTTTACGCAGCTTGCAATTTGTCAGCTCCTGCCCCGTGGTCAAATCAAGAACATCGCTCCATTCGTAACCGGCATTGTCAATCAGTTTCAAACCACTCTTGCCGCAGTTCAGCAGCGTCATTAGAAAGTCTTCTCTGCTTGCGGTCATCTTCTCGCCTCCATCAATTCAAAGCACTCCAACAGCACTGGGGAAATCGGCAGCTCATATTCGACATAGCCCCATGCTTGCTTGCCAATCTCGCCACAATATGTTTTTCCCTCGAAGTTCTGAATCTCCAACACTTTGTTCCCCTGCGGTTTAGGAAACGCGCCGGGACACAGCGGTCTTTGCGTCGAGTAGTACCGATATCGACCTTTCACAGCCATTTTCGAGCCTCCTCTCCAAGGGTTTTGAATTCATCCGGATAATCCTCTTTCAGAATTTCATCTGCGCAGAACGGCAGACCCCAGCTTTCGCCATCGACATCTTCAATCTGTTTGTCTTCCACCGCCCCTTTGGCAACCATTATGATTGCCGCGTCCAGAGACGGAGCTTTTACCTTTGCCACACCGCTATTCGAACGAAAAACAGGAATGCTATACTCTTTCATTTTGGCTCTTTCTTCTTCCGCCACATCCGCAATAACATCATTCATAACGTCACACCAAGTATCATCGCTGTCCATTCGTTTCCGATATCTTCTCGCTATTAGCTCGACCACTGCGTCCTTTTCCGCCGTCGGCAAATCCAAAATCCAATCTTCATTGGATTCCAGCATCATTTGACTATCGTCCAAATCGAACATGTATTGTTTTTCACAATATGTATCCCATGCCTCTTCGTTGGTCAACTCAAATTCGTATTCCTCACCATTGATCGTCCGCTTGATTTTCATTTCGTTTCCTCCTCTTCAGCCGGCGCAAGCCAGTATGTTCTTCTACAATCGGTACAGCACGTATGAGGACATGGCACGCTGGAGTTAAGCGCGTTGGGGCAGACTATTGCCACGCCATCATACAGGATTGCGTTTGGGAATTTCTCAAGAAACTTTTCTTGTCTGGTATCTGGTGCGTGTTCCTCCGACCACTTTTTGACAACAGAAACAAGCTTTGAGAGATTGGTTCCTTTGCAATACAAATCGCATTCTTCTTTGTACATTTGACACTGCGAGCATCTGGGATAATAGGAATCGCACATACGCATGTATTCCTTCATAAATTCAACTGCATCCACATTCATTTTCCTTTCTTTTGGCACTCTTGAGTGTCGCCATTACTCATTCACGTCAATCCCTGTGATCTGCTCAAACTTTTCCGCGTCGAAGTTCGGCAAATCCTTCACGGCCTGTTTCTCCTCGTCGGTCATTTTCGCCCAGCCTTCTCGACACGCTGTCTTGAAATCCTGCTTCTTCAGAAATCCACCGGTCGTTTCACTTTCCGGGTGCTCTATTTTCTCAATATCCGTCATATCTTCGCAGCTTACCCACTCGGTCAAATCAATGCGTTCAAAAAGCGCATAATACGCATCTGAATGCCTCCAATCTTCCAATGTCCATGTGGAAGGCTTGTCGAAGAACATGATCGTCTGCTTTTCTGTGCAGAAGCAACCAGTTGAACTGTCTGTCGTATTGAAATCACCGGTGTTCCAGTTGCCGGTGTTCCAGTTGCCGGTGTTCCAGTTGCCGGTGTTCCAGTTGCCGGTGTTCC
>ERZ808258.40-NODE-40-length-91133-cov-4.179615_pt1 | contig 91133 bp, 165 predicted proteins | sample MGYA00521280_ERZ808258 | MGnify/ENA primary metagenome ERZ808258 (study PRJEB31516, sample SAMN03275585) | gut metagenome | biome: mammalia-associated habitat; material: feces | host: Papio cynocephalus | place: Kenya | collected 2012-07-19 ...
AATCGGTAGACACGAGGGACTTAAAATCCCTTGGTCATTGCGACCGTGTGGGTTCAAGTCCCACTGGTGGTACAATGTGTAGTAAGGCTATATAATTATTGTGAAATAATTAATTAGTCAATAGTTATTGTGATTGATAAAAAAAAGAGTGCTATTGTGATAATAGTACTCTTTTGCTTTTAATGCTACTATCATTAAAATGATAAGAGTTCCAAGTCTCTATAAAATGCAGAGGAAAAGTTAACAAGATTAAATAAAAATAAAAACAAACAAAAAATGAACTCATTAATTAAGGTGAAAGTAGAATTTAAAAACAACGGAAATCCAATAAATGTTCAAGACATTTTTAAGGATTATCCACAACTTAAGTGGTATCTTGATGATTTTATGAAAGTCAAAGATGGTTTTATTTCAAAAGCCGAAGTTGTGGATAATCAAGTCCGAAACTGTGATATACGTAATGCACTCTTGGATTGGTCAGTTAATGAAAGGGAGTCTGACAAGCTCTTCAAAATTGACCCAAAAGGGTTTCAATTTACATATACATTCTTATGTTATGTAGATTGTTAAACGCATTTAGGAATAAATAGTTTGTCATATATATATAAAATAAAACATATGAAATTATATAATTTTTTAAGTAAACATATCACAACCATATACTGGTTGTGTATATCTTATTGTATAGTATTTATTTTAGTAGAATTTTTACATATTTTATTAAAATGAAGAATTACAAACTATATAGTCCTGGTGATGAAGTAATTATCATTAGGACACATAAAGATGACTTAAATAAAAAAGGAATAATCATAGAAGTAAATTGTTCCTATTGTAAAATCAAAATTGGAGACAAAGTATATAATCATACTTATGCCCAATTTAAAAAAGTTAATAAAAATGAAAACGATTAAATATATTGGGCAGCTACTATTAATGGTATTTGGAATTGTAGTAATGACTATTAGTATGTACTTCTTAGGAGCTGCCTTAAACATTATATGATAAATATTTTCGTTGCAATAGGTTGTTAATACGGTCTGTGATAGATAGTATTAATATTTGTTCTAATAACTCAATTGGATAGAGTAACACTCTTCTAAAGTGTAAGTTGTGGGTTCGAGTCCCACTTAGAACACAGATGCGTTAAGGATGTTAATTGTTTTTGTTTTCTAAAATATTATGTTATTGAGAAATAATATATGGTTAGAGAATTTTATAATTTTTCGTGAATTAAAAAGTGTTATATTATTGTGAAATAATATAACACTGCTTTTAATGTAGCTTATCTTTATAAGATAAAGAGTCCAAAGCCTCTATAAATACAGATGGAAAGTTAACAAGATTATTAATTAAAAAATAAGAAATCAAGATGAAAAAGTATCCCAGAACATCAACAATTGAAATTGATTGCGACCCTTGTACAGGTATGGGTCGTCAACAAAATCATTATGAAGCTATTTGTAAGCTTCTTAATGTGAAGCCAGAGCCAAGAATATCTGCTTTCTTTGGTTGCTGGGAATGGCCAATAACTTATAAAACAGCAGAAGATGAAGCAAAAGCCAAAGAGTTTTTGACAGACCTATATAACTCTGGGTTATGTCGATACGCTTCTTGGTAAAATATATTTAATTAGTTGGATTCCTTTTTTTAATTTAAAATTATGATAAAGATTATATTAGATAATGCATTGGTATTTGAACTCAAACTTGATTTTGTAATTGTTTCAGATTCAGATATTGAATATGCTACAACTACATTTAAAAATTTAGGTATTAAGTTTGAAACATGTAATGTTCTACCACTTAACTTTGCGCCTGTCTCCCGCGATTTCATTGATTGCATTCGCCCAGTAAGAACGATTATTAATTTTCCAGTAGAAATATACCCTGATGATAATAAAAAAGATATTCTTATGATTTCTACAAATACTAAATTATATCCATTTATAAAAGTATTTGGAAAAAGTAATAATAGGTTCTTTATAAGAATTGAAGAAGATGATTCTTGTAAAATTCTCGGACTAAGAAATAATACAATTAAAATAGAATATACTAAAAATGTTGTTAAATAATTAAGTTTTTGTTTGTTTTCCCAGGATTGTCTATTAATTTAGGCAGTCCTGGTTTTATTTTTAAAATAATGAAACATTATATAGATTTAGAAAAAGTTTTAAAAAACTACACAGAAGTAGTAGTTCTTTCTTATGGTTATATGCAGTACAATCGCATATTTGGAAATCATTATGAACCATTTGCCCATAAAAGGCAAATTAAGTTTACTATTTCTAACGGAGAATTTTATAATCCTACATTTGAAATAGATGATTTACACCCAGAAGATTTTTATTTTTATATAGAAGATGGGGTTGTTTATGTAGACGATCCTAATATTTGTTGTTATGAATAAAAAATTAGTAAAATGAAAATATTAAAAATAAAATTTGAAAATAAAGTAAGAGTTAATAATACATATATTGAGTTTTTATATGTAAAAGACGATGATATTCTTTATTTATTAAAGGAATCATTAAATAAAAACTTTAGATATACTGTAATTAAAAAACTCGAAAATATTGATACAGTATCTAGAGATTTTATTAGAGAGATAGCACCTGCAATTGATGAAACTTTTAAAGCTAAAAAGGTATTTAATGCATTATGCAGACCCAATACAATTTTTGAAGTACTATTAAAAGATAGCTATAAACCTTGTTTTAATATCGTAGGTTATAGTGAAAATGGTGTTTTAGTTACTGTAAATCAATATTATGAATACAAGTTTGAAAACGATAATTTAGTTGTTAAATAAATTATGGGCATACTTTTTAGTATGCCCTTTATCTTTTTAATTATGAAATATACTATTGCAAATATACAAGAAAAGGTATTTCTTATTAAAACAGATAATGATAACTATGAGGATGTGAAGAATGATGTTTTATCTATTATAACGCAAATAGTAGGATATAAACCTATTTCTAAAAAGAGATATGATATGCTAAATAGGTTTAAACCTTCTTTTGAAAACTATTTAAGAAGATATTATAAACTTAGATATAATAAAGATTTAGAATCTTATATATTTACAATAATTATTCCTATAGATAAATGAATTCAATAACAATCAATGAGAAATTCTATATAATATTAGATGAAACTCATAAATATAATGATGAGATAGATAAGGTGGAAAATAATTATATTCTTTATAAAGATAATGCATTATTTAATGCTTATAATCAAACTTATGAAGAATGTGAATTTTCAGATAAAGGTCCAATAATACTTTCTATGGAATCTAAATTTAATATTTATAAAATAATAGACGGAGTTTTTATTCCCGAAATAGAAAAATATCTTTAATTAAAGATTTGTAAAATTACATTAATTATAATAAATTTGTTATTAGAATTAATTTTTTTAATATTTAAAAATAATAAATTAAATTTTTAAAAACTATGAAAAAAATATTTTTTGCGGTAATTGCCGCTAGTTTATTTATGGTATCTTGTGGTAATGCTAATAAAGCAAATACGATTAAAGATACTACGATTGTTGATACAGCTAATGTAGATTCTACAATGATTGATTCTCTTGCTGTAGATTCTGTATCAGCAGTTCACTAATTTAATATTCTGTTTTCTTAAAAGTTTCAGTAAAAAACTTTTAATTTTAGCTCTTGTGGAGTAATGGTTAGCTCGTCAGATTTTCATTCTGGAAATTTGGGTTCAATTCCCAACAAGAGTACTTTTTGTTTTCCATTTTGATTGTTATTTTATTATTATTCTTACTAGTAATTAGTAGGAATAATATGCGGAAGTAGCTCAGTTGATAGAGCATCAGCCTTCCAAGCTGAGGGTCGCGAGTTTGAGCCTCGTCTTCCGCTCTATAATTATAGTAAATTTTATTTAAAATTAAATCTTATTATGCCAAATTTTTATAATGTAATTAAAAAACTAGCTGAAAGCGAGGCTGGTAAAAAAGTAGTAAATAAAACTATTGGTTATGTTAGTAATCTTTTTACTAAAGGTACTAGTAAAGAAGTAAAATAGCTTGAAAGATTTATTAAGTTAGACAATAAGTTATAGAATTTATCTAAATTACGTATTTCAGATATTGACCAGAGTACTAAAGAAGGTGTTAAACTTGTAAATAAAATTCGTACCGCACGAAAAGCATTAAGTAATGCTTCTAAAGCATAGAATACTTGGATAAAAAATAATACTGATAAAGCTACTAAAGTTTATAAAAGCGGTGCTATGGAATTTTTAAGTAATGACGCTAAAGCAAGCATTGCTGCAGCAAGAATGTAGGCTTTTAAAGACTCTGGTTTTGGAATAAATAAAAATGAACAATTTATTAAAGGACTAAAAAATCTTAAAGAAAATGGCCTTGATAAAGTTAAAAATAGTTGGAAATCAAATAAAAAATATCCAGTGATTATATCAACTATAGGTGTTCCTACATTATTATATGCATATAATCACGGTACTGGATGGACAAATACTCTAATAGATCTTATAGGTAATAATATCCGTAAAAAAGACGGAACTCCTTTATTTACAGTAAATAGAGATTTTGACGATATGTCTAGTAACGCTCAGGCTTTTTTATAGGATGCTGTAGATAAAAAAGAAATTCCAGGATATTGGAAAACTCCAGAAGAACGTGAAGCATATTTCCAAAAACATCCAAATGATACAATCAAAGCTAATTGGTATGGTAGATTGAATTCTAAGCTTAAAAGCAAAGGAATAACTTAGTCTGATTATAAGAAGTATTATGGAATTAATTATGGTACTTTAAGTTCTATGCCAGGTTTAACTGGATTTGGAATTAATCTTGTACCTAATAAAAATAGTAAAACTGGCTATGGCAGATTAGATCCTATTACGGCAGGTCTTTATGAAACTTAGCAATCTATGGGTTCATTTCCTCTTGCTTATGTAAAAGATGGAGTTTTAACAGATGGAGAAGGTTGGGATTTTAGAAAAGAAGATAAACATACACCATATACTACAAGTTTACTTCAAAATTTACGTGTCTTTGCTGGTAGACACGGAACAAATGAAGCAGATGAAGTTCCAGCAATAGTAACTTCTAATATGAAAATTCCATATAAAAAACGAGATAAAAAGTAATAAAATTAAGATAAATTATGATAATTAATATATTAGCTATACTATTATATTGTATAGTATTACCTATATATATAGTTTTATATTATATAGTAGCTATCTTTAAAACTGGAAATATTTCATTTCTAAGTTTTACTGAAGATAGTATTTTAAATCCATTGTTTATTATTGGTATAATAGAATTAATAGTTATTGGTAATTATGTTAGATTTATTGTTTCAAAGTTGTTATGCTATTTGTGTAATAGGTGCAAATAGTCTAAACTTATCCTATGGTGAGTTTTGTATTTTAATATTCTGTTATTTACAACCTATAATAATATTATTGTTTGGAATACTAAATATTAAACACTTATTTGGTAAATTGACTATAATGAGTATGATATTATATTTATGTTTTTATAGTCAATATTCTATTTCAACAGAATCATTTTATAGAATATATAGTGATCTACACCATTGGGCAATTTATATGGGAATAACATATATAGAAATAAATATATTACTTTATATTTTATTTCCAATAATCATAATTTTAATAAATTATATTCTATTTAAAATAAATAAGAAATGTATTATTTGATAAATTATTCGGTTTAAGAAAATAGAATAATTTTATTTTATTAACTTTTAAAATTTTATTAAAAATGAAACAAGTAAAGAAAGCAATTAAATGGTATTTAAAGAATGTAGAAAAATCTTATGTAAGTCTTCCTGAAGGAACTTTTCCTTATTTCTATATTAATTAAATTATTTGTAACAGTGTTAGAATATTTATTCTAACTTATTGTAATATTAGCATTGAAGGTTACAACTCCTTATGAGAAAAATAGAGTACAATAAAAAATAAATATGAAGATTCCAACTTCAGAAGTAAATAAATTAATTTCATTATTAAGAAATAGTAAAAGTATACAAAATTTAACAAATAAATTAGAATCATCTTTATCTAAAGCTATAAATTTAAATAAAGTTGATTTATTTGGTAAATTCTTTTCACAAAAAGAAAGATTTAATAGAGATAAAACATCTTATGATAAAATAGTTAAATATTTAACTAATAATAATTTAGATTTTAATATTGCTACTAAGTTTAAAGATAAATACCCAGTAGTATAGTCTTATATGACTGAAAGGACAACTTTTAGACCAAACTTAGGAAATGAAGTTCTTGATATGTTTAAAAATAAGGGTAGAACTATTGAGACAACTATACCTAAAAGAAGTAAAGTAAGTCAAGAATACAATGATTTTACTAAACAGATTAATGAATTAAGAGGTGGTCTTAAAGATTATTTTTAGTCAAAAGCATATCGTAAAAAATTACGAGATATACTTTTTAATAATCCAAATGATAGAAAACAGGAAGGAAAATATATAAATGATATATTAAATACATTAGATGGAGTTGCAATAAATATAGGTCATAGCAATAAAAATCTTGGAGGCACTGCTAGTTTTGGTACTGTTTATTTAAATAAAAATTCTACTTTTGATGGTAATCCATTTACACTTCTCCATGAACTTATACATGCTTCCAAATAGTATGGAAATTATAACATAAAAGGCAAATATCTTGATGCACATAATAGTGATATTGCAAATAGAGTTATGGATTATAATGATATGATTGGAGATAATTTATTTTCATCAGTAAATTTAAGTGCAGCAACTCCTGCGTAGCAAAAGTATATTAAATATCTAACAAACGGAAGGGAATTATCAGCAAATTTTAATCCAATACAAGCATTAATAGAAAAAAATGGTTGGTCTCCTAAACAAGCAGTAAGGCTTATTAAAGAAAGAAATTATTTAGGAAACACAACAATTAAAAATTATTATAATGTATTTGGAGAAAAAAATGTAGAACGTTTAATATAGAATGTATTAAAAAATGGAGGTAAATTGATTAAAAGAAAATGAATAAATTATTTGATATAACACCAGAACAAGAAAAAATAATTGATAAATATTTAAAAGATATAGAATATTATAAAAAAAATAAAGAAAAAATAGATAAAGAAATAAAAGAAAATAAAAATATTAAATTTATCCCTTATTCACTTTAATATTATGGCAAAAATATGGCATGGTTTTACATACGATCCTAATAAAAAACGCTGGTTTAAAGCTAATGGATAGCAAGTAACATTGGGTAAACAGATTAAAACTTCTGATGGTAAATATTATTAGTTAAATTCTGATGGTACTATTACTTATGCAGGAAGTGTTTCAGGAGGTGTAGATTAGAATTTTGTAAATACACAAAAAAAGTATAAACGCAACGTAGACACTACATTATTAGATAGGTCTATGCGTTCTGGACTTATTGGTTCAAAACAAGGTTGGAGGTTTGATACAAACGCTAAAAACATAAAAATTAAAGAAGTAAATGGTAGACGATATTATTTAGCACCTAGTACGTATGATGGTAAAAATACTTGGTTTAGTTTTGATTCTGGTTTGAATATAGCATAGGATAAAGTCCAATAGTAGAAATTAATTGAACAAAAGAAAAATAAAATTCTTGGTCGTTCTAATGGAACAGGTTGGTGGGATTCTATAAAAAACGATGGAATAGCAGCTGGAGCAATTAATCATGTTTTAGATAGTGCAAATATTAATAATTAGTGGTTACGAAGTGCTGTTAATTTAGGATCTCTAGGTTTATATATGCTACCTGGCGTAGGTCAAGCTTTATCTTTAGCTGATGCTGGACTTGCTGCAGCTAGAGGCGATTGGGGTAATGCAGCATTAAATCTTGCATTTATGGTTCCCGGTGCACGTTTTCTTAAAGGTGCTAAAACTTTAAGTAAAGTTCCTATGCTTAGTAAATTAGGTAAAGTTTTTGGTGGAAGCGGAGCTACAAGATTAGAAAAAATGCAAATAAATGCAATTAAAAGTAGTCTTCCAAAATATGCAAAAGTTCAGAACAAAACAATTTTATCTCATATAAGAAATAAATCATACGCGTGGACTCCAAATGTTACTAAAAAAGTTTTATCTCAAGCAGATCCGTATTTACACACTTCTGTAAAAAATTTATTTGGTTTTACAAAAGGAAATAATAAATTTTTTAATGCAACATTTAATCCAAATACTACAGGCTTTGGAGGAAATGTTAAACGCGCGTTAGGTTATGCATAGCCTGCAGCACTTATAGGTGGTGGTGCATATGGATTTTATAGAGATAAGCAAGCAGAAAATGAGGCTAATACATGGTATCAAAATAATCAAAAACAAGATATTGAAAAGAATCATTCTGCATATGTATTAGGTAGAATGTCTGACGATGAGATAAAGAGATTTTTAATTGATTCACATTAGATGACTCAAGAAGATGTATCTAAATTAACACCTTAGCAAATTAGTGATTTTAAAAATTTAGTATTAAACAACGAAATCTGATTTTATTATTAAAGTAATTGAATATGAATATGATACTCTATTAAAAGATAAATAAATTAGCTAATAAAAATTTTAGATTAGAAAAGTCATATTCTTATTCCAAAATTAAAAGAAACTATATTAAATAGAAAACAACTTATTAGAAATTCAAATTAGTTGGTGATTGCCTTATCGTATAATGGTTATTACACGAAATTTTGGATTTTGTAATCTAAGTTCGATTCTTAGTAAGGCAACAATTTTATTAACTTTATCCCTGATTAGGTCGCTCTAGTCAGGGATTTTAATTTATATACTATTATGAAAATAAGAATTAATTTAATGAAGTTTAAGCACAGTGATAAAACCACTGTATGTGTAATTAAATCAGAGTATTGTATAGATTGGAATGAAGCAAACACTCGTGGTAATATTAATGTAGCAAAACAATTAAATGTAACACAACGTAGTCTAAATGGCCTTGAAGTTGTTGTTACTGCTAGAACTACTTGTAAGTCTCCTGATAAATTTGATAAAGTATTAGGAGAACGCATTGCAGAAAGTAAAGCTAAAATTAAATTAGGTAAAAAATTGAAAAAGATTAACGATATATTTAAAGAAAGTTTAGAAACTTCTATAGATATACTTACAGAAAATGATTCTAAATTTAATAGATTTATTTCTATAGAAAAAAAGCATTTAAATGATCTCAAATAATGATTTACAAAAGCTTAAAGAATGGGCATCAGATAAAGAATTTACGTTACCTAATGGCCAAATATTATTAGCATCTGATTTTATAAATAAAAAGATATTTGATCATCATAATTGGTTTACTTCTTGGTTAATAGATAGATTACAGCTTTCTAAATTACTTAACCCAAATTTTCTTATAATATATCCAGATATATTGATTGATTTTGGATTTAGATTTTCATCATCTTTTAATGGATTTAGATATAATTTCAAAAATGGATATGTAATAGCTAGACTTTTACCTAAAAATGAATGGATGTTTCAAATATTTGATTCTGAACACAATACTTTAGGTACTATCTATTTGCAGAAAATAAATGTATTCAATAAGTTTTTTAAGTTTTTAAAAGAATGGCTAAGATAAATAATAATGAGATTGAAGAGTATATAGATGAAGAATTTACTCGCTCATATACTCCTGGAGCTTATAATTATTTTGAGAAGTACTGTGATGCTTGCGATAATTTTAAAACTCGTAACTGTCCTTTTAAAAGAATAGTTACGGAAAATACTCGTTGGCAAGATTTAAAGTGTAATAATTTTAATGATTAAATAATTATGTGGGCAGAAGATCAAGATTGGTATGGATTGGAAGAACTTATTAATGATGATTTATTTCATTATGAAGGACTTAAAACAATTCAAAAAGTAGTTAAAACAAATACTTGGGTAGTTCAAGAAACTATTGTTTGGGAAACTAAAAGTGGTGAATTATTTAGTATTACTGATATGGAAACAAGTCATATCAAGAATTGTATTAAACTTATTAAAGATAATAATTGGAGAAGAGTTTATCTTCCAATATTTATTCAAGAATTAAAAGATAGAGGAGAATGGAACAGTTAATTGTATTTGATAGCGCAGAAGGAACTCTCACTATTTATAATGTAAAGAATTATCCTATTTTAGATGAACCAAATATAGATATGGATGAAATCCTAACTCAATTTGGTTTTGATCCAACATATTGTACTACAATGTGGAGTAGAGATACTAATATTGAAATAAGATGATAGGTACACATAATTCAATGACGTATCTTAAACCTAGAACTTGGTGGATGCGTTTAGTTAATAGATGGGCAAAATGTCAAGATAAAACATTAGAAGAACAATTAAAATCTTATAAGTGTTTCGATTTTCGAGTATTTTATTACAGAGGAAGTTGGTGTTTTGCACATGGCTTTTGTGAATATACTAGTACGACTATTTATCAAGCTTTAAATAAAATTGAAGAGCTTAAAGGTAATCATACTATATATGTAAGACTTATCTTGGAGAAATCTAATGATATGTCAAGTGCTTTTGTTAATCTTTGTAAGAAGTTAGAAACTCAATATTCTAATATTAATTTCTTTGGTGGCAATAGAAAGTCAGATTGGAAGAAATTATATACATTTAGTACTGGTATATCTGATAATAAAGTTCATCAATATGTATCTTCTATGCAACCTTGTAGTAAATTAATTACTCCAAGAGAGTATGCTAAAAAACATAATGAAGAAAATTTAAAAAAGTTATCAAAAGATATTGATTTATTCGATTTTATATAATGGAAAGAGATATTTTAATATGTTCTTGTGGAAGTCCTGAACATCAAGTAATTGTTAGTTATTTAAATAATCAAGTGTATTTAACAATACATTTGGTTAGACTTCCGTTTTTTCAAAGATTATGGAAAGGTATTGCATATATCTTTGGATATCGTTCTAAGTATGGAGCATTCGATGAATTTATCTTAGATAAAAATGATTCAGATAAACTTCTAAAAATTAAAAAATATTTAGATGAAGTTTGATATTGATCCAGTTCTTACCTTAGACTTAAAAGATGATATATTTATGAATTATGATAAACATCTTTATGAGTTCTTAGGTAAGAACGTTTTAAATGCTTTCTATTTTGGATTAATTATAAAGAAAATATTTGATAAATTAGAACCAGAACAACAATATCTATATTCTAAAGAATTAAGACATTTAGTAAGGGATATTGAACGATATAATCCTCAAATTCAATACTGGACTAAAAAATACGCTAATAAAGATTTATTTAAAACTATAGAAGATATTTATAATAATATTATATGGTTTCCAGATACTGAAGATATAGATAAAGTAAAAGTTGCTTTATTTTTAGCAATTACAATTGAATCGGCAATAGATGAAGACAAAATCTTACCAAGTTTACACTGATGGGGCTTATTCTTCTTTAAGAGATCAAGGTGGGGTAGGATTAGTAGTACTTAAAGATAATGAAAAAATATTATCATTTTCTCATAATTATAAACATACTACTAATAATCAAATGGAGTTATTAGCAATCATAATTGCATTAGCTACTATTAAAAAACCAATTGATGAACTTATAATCTATTCTGATAGTATGTATTGTGTTGGTTGTATTACTAAAAATTGGAAGCGTAAAAAGAATCCAAAATTATGGAAAGAGTTTGATAAACAATATTTAAGAGTATCTTCATTGTGCCCTAATATTATATTTCAACATATAAAAGGACACAATGGAGATACTTGGAATAATTATGTAGATAAATTAGCAAATAAAGCAAGTCAATTATTATGAATATAGATAATACAATTCGTGATATATTGGAGAAATATGATTTTAATAAGATAATGAAGCTTATTAATATTGAATTTCCTAATATAAAAGTATACGAAATAATGATGTATACTTTATTACTTTTAGAACAATCTAAAGATATTAATTGTGATATTGAATCATGGTTTAATGATAAGATTGTAATACAAGTAAATTATAGTGATAAATACATATTAATACACGTAATAATATGAAATTAAATAATAGAGAAATATCTGCAATTGCAGATAAAGTTCATAATGAGCTAAGTAATGAATATACTATAGAATTACAAAGAGTAATTCACGAATATATTCCAAGTGCTAAATATATTAATACTCAAAAATTAATTGAAAAAGCTTTAAATATTTCTAAAGAATATAATCAACTATTACAAAGATGGGGTGAAATTAGAAGAGAACTTAATTTAGGATGCTATTATGATTTAGATAATATAGAAAGAGATAGTGATAAAATTCTTGAGAATATTATATTAAAAGAGCGTCCTATTAAAAACGTTCCTAATAAAGATAATATTGTAAATGATATTATTATTGCTAATATTGATCCTGAATTTAATGTAGATAATTTTATTAAAGAAGCTATAGAAAAATGGAAGATAAGTTTATAAACAAAGTAAAGAATGTGATTAGTAGAAAACCATTAAATGCAGAAACAGCATATACATTATCTGTTTATGGACAACGTATGTCTAAAGATAATGTATATCAAAAAAGTATTTCTGATATTGAAAGTCGTATTGAATTAAGAAGTCAAAATAAAGGTACTTCTATACTTTACGAATTTGATAATAACTTTCCTACTATGGGAGAAGATATTATGAAATACTTTAAAGATTTAGGTTATATTGTATTAATGATAGATTCTTCGATTTTTAAAGAAATTAAAAATCCTAAATTATTAATTAGTTGGGAGCGATGATAATAGAGGAAAAAGATTTTATACTTACTTGTAATCAAGGTTATTGTTGGGATTTAGAATTATTACAAACTATAAAGCCTAAAGGTAAACCGGAACGACAAGAATTTCAAATTGAAGGGTATTCTATGCCTTTAGAAAGATGCTTACAACATATCGTAAATTATCGCCTAAACAAAAAACAAGATACATATTCTTTAAAAGAATATTTACAATATTATAAAGAAGAAGTAAATAATATTAAAAAATTAATTAAAAATGAAGACTGATGTAAATAATTCTAAATTGATGATTGAGCTTGGAATTCATCCTAAAGATTTGGAACCTCGTGATGAATCTGTCTGGACAAAAACAGACAAAGAAAGAAAAAAGTTAAAGAAGCTAAGAACTAAAGAAAAAATTCATTTTAATTCTAAACCTAAATCTTATATTCCATTAACTGCTAAATTAGTTGTTTATCTTAAAAAGAATAAAATATTTCCTAATACAACTTATTCTTTTATTTGTGGTCCACACGATGTCATAGAAATTATGGATCAATTTAAACAAATCATTAAAGGTAAATTAGTTAATTTAGTAAGTAAATATAAGTATAATAATATAGAATATGAATCAGACCAAAAACCTGTATGAATATAAAATAAATGTATATAAATACTGGGAAAATGGTTTTGGTTTAGTTAATAGTATAGAATTATATTCTACTAAACCTTTAAAAATTAAAAATAAATCGATTTTAAGAAAATATTCTGATTATATAATAGAAAAGGAAATTTATGAGAACTCACATTCAGCACTTACATGATTCTTTTGTAGATTACAAAGGTAAAACACATTATTTAACTTTAGTAGCAATTAGTAAAGAACTTCCTACTAAGAATTGTGAATTAAAGAATCCTGTTGAAGAATATAATCCAGATGATACAGTTACTTATGATGTTTGTGAATATTTAGATAACTTTGGATGCAATACTTATATTGGGAAAGTTACTAAAGGATTAAAAATAGGCATTTCTGTTTGTAATCCATTAGATAAATTTGATCCAGAAATAGGACTTAAAAGAGCTACTGCTAAAGCAAAACAAAGTAACTATGTATTATTTGTAACAGATAAAGGTCTTATTAATACTGCACTGGTTACTGCTTTACTTCATCAAGAAGCTGAATTTATTAAGAATAATCCTAATAAGATTATTAAAGGATATAATGAAGCTATGAAGAAATATCAAAAGCAACAAGAAGAAATTAGTAAGATGAAAACTTTTAAAAAGAATTTATCTGAAAATGAAAGAATTGCAGTTAAAGTAGCTAAAGAAAATCCGGGATTTCTTCATAAATTAATGTCTTATGTTGAATGGCTAAAGAAATAAAACTTTTAAATATTGGAATAATTACAGTAATTGTATTGCTTGTTATTAATTTAGTAATACTTTATAAACAACCTACTAATGACTATAATAAGATAGATTCCTTATCTACTAAAATAGATTCATTATCTTTAGTTAGAGATTCTATAGTTAGACAAGTAGATACAATTACTGTTAAACTAAAAGAGAATGATAAGAACTACTATAAAACGTTCTATATTATCGCTAATAATACTGTTACCGATGACTATGTTTTCTTCAGAAAATATCTTGCAGACAACAAAGCAAGACTCGACAGTATCAGTGACAGCATTAGAGTTAAAGGAAACTAATCTTATATTTATTGAGCATAATAAGTTTAGAATAGAAAATGATTTGTTAAATAAACAATGTGTTAATTATCAGAATATAATTAATAATCAACAGCAAACAGATTCTATTAAAACTATTCAACTTAATTCTTATAAAAATAAAGTTAATTCTTTAACATTAGATAATAATAATCTTAACAAAAAAATAAATCATTCAAATAAGATTTTAACAATCTGGAAAGTTGGAGGATTTACTATTTTTGCAACATTATTAACTTTATTATTATTAAAATGAAGATAATAGGAATTCAAAAAGATAGATTTGGAGTTAAATTAAAATATCCAAATAGAAGTTGTAAAGATTGTATAAAACGTCCATGCTTTAAAGGATTTAATTTATGTGTATCAGATTTTGCTAAATATGGATGTATTTATTATAAAGACCACAAGTAATTACATTACTTGAAAAAGTATTAAATAATTACTGTTTAAAGATAAAACTATATTTATTCTTTAAACAATTTAAATGGTAGTATTAGTTGAATTACTAGAATCAGAAGATGATTGTGGTTATATTACATATGTATTTAAAGTATTAGAAAGCTATTATACTAAATATATTATGTGTACTAGATTCCCTAATTGGGAACATAGGCAATTAAAGAAAGGCGAGATTGGATATTTAAGTTATGTAGAAATAAGAGCAGGACTTGATAAATGGTATGATAAAGGGAATAATAATTTTGTTCCTTATAAGTATAATAACATACAATTTATTAAGTTTGTACAGAAAAAAGAAAAATCAAAAAACGAATTTACAGTATGACTCAAATTAAAGAAAAATTAACAAAAGCTATTGAAGAAAAGAATAACGATATAAAATCTTTTGTATGGAAATTTGCTAAGAATTCAGAAGGAATTCAAGAAGAAATTAAACTTATTGATGCTACTCCTGAACAATTACAACAATTTTATAATCATTGCAAGTCAATGCTGTTTAGTAAAGATAAATTAAATCCAGGTAGATATGTATTACTTGATATTATTATTGAACAAAGAAATAAATGTAATGTAGAATTATTTCTTCGCAAACTTGAATCTGGTTCTATTTGTGCAGATGGTAAGCCTTATCCAAGACATCTTTATCTTCAAGATATAAGAAGTTATATGAATGCACATAAAGAAGATTTTCCATCTGATAAATTAGATAGTATTTCTATTGCTTCATGCACAGGAGGTCTTCCAAGAGAATTTGAACGCATATCAATCGAAGATGCACTAAATGCTTGCTTGGATCAATTAGGAGTCTTCAATAATAAGCACATTACTTTTAATTTTATCAAGAAGTTGGGAGTGTTTCTTACTCCTGATGAAATGAAAGAATTTAACAAAGAAGGTAAGAATAAACTTGAGCAGATTAAAGAGCGACTTGGAATTAAACAATCTATTAGACTTACTGTAAAGCCTTCTGGATTAAATTTCTCAGAACTTAGGGCGATGTTTAATCTTAAAGTTAAAAAGTATTCTGAACTTACTACGGATCAACTTATAACTTTAAGAAATAAAGTATTGTTTAAGCTTGAGAATGAAGTACAAGAACATATTAAGCAATGGGAAGAGAAGATTAGACAGATTAAATTAGTAGCTAAAGAAAGAGATATAACTCTTGAATAATTCTAGAGATATTCGTCAAGCTATAGCTGTTAAAAAATGGTTTCAAAATAAATGTAAAGGAACATTAATACAACCTACTGGATGTGGTAAGACAAAAACTGCATTAAAAGCATTATCTAAAGTATTTAATAAATATCCTACTGTAAGAATATTAGTAGTAGTACCTACTGATAATCTAAAACAACAATGGAGAGTACAATTAGATGATCTTGGAATGCAATTTAATGCTGATGCACAAGTGATAAATTCAATAATTAAACATACTTGGGTTACAGATATTTTAGTATTGGATGAAATTCACCGTTATGCAGCATCAACTTTTAGGGAAGTATTTAATAAAGTCAAATATAAATATGTATTAGGACTTACCGCTACATTTAATAGACTTGATGGTAAACATGAATTAATAAAACAGTATTGTCCAATAATTGATAAAATTACTTTACAAGAAGCAAAACTTAATCATTGGGTTTCTTCTTTTAAAGAATATCAAGTAATAATAGATGTAGATAATATTGAAGAATATAGAGAATATAACAAATCTTTTATTGCTTCCTTTGAATTCTTTAACTTTGATTGGAATTTAGCAATGTCAATGGTAGGTAAAGTAGGGTACAAATCTAGACTTACTTATCGCGATATATTATGCAAAAATGGAACTTTAGAACAAAAGAAGGAAACTTTAAAAAATATAACTTATCATGCAATGAATTTTATGAGAATGATTCAAAAGCGTAAAGCTTTTATTAATAATCATCCTAAAAAAATAGAAATTGCACGTAAGATTATAGAAGCTCGTTCTAATTCCAAGATTATTACTTTTTCTAATAACATTAAAATGGCCGAAGCTATTGGTATGGGAGGTCAAGTTTATACGGGAAAAGATAGTAAAAAGAAAGCTAGAGCTAATTTAGAAGAATTCAATCAAGCTAAAACTGGGATAATACATTCAGTAGCTAAGCTTGATGAAGGAGCAGATATAAAAGGTTTAAGTGTTGCCATAATATTAGGTTTAAATTCATCTGAAATTAAATCTACTCAAAGGAGGGGTAGATGTATCCGTTTTGAAGAAGGCAAAACTGCTGAAATCTTTAATATTATTATTAACGATACTGTAGAAAGTAAGTGGTTTGCTTCATCTCATAAGAATTCTACTTATATTACAGTAGATGAACAAGGTCTAGACGATATCCTTAATGGAAGAGAGCCTAAGCCATATGTTAAACCAATTAAAGATTATCAATTTAGATTTTAAGATGTAATTCGTACATAATAAATACAATCTTAATAGATTATACATTATTATGGTTTAAAATAATTATTAATAATATTTTAAACTTGAAATTAAGTACGACTAAATTAGAAAGAGAGATAGCTTTTATGGAAAGATATGACTTAGATGCTAATGCATTACTTTTTATAAAGGCTTTATTAATATTACAAGATGAAAAAGATGAACAAATATTTATAGATATTCTTGAATTATTTCACCAATTAGATAAATCTATAGAAGATTTATTTAAATATTTGAAAGATAAGGAAATAATACTTAAAAATTTTAAAGTACCTAAAACTGGAGAATCTTTTAATCCATATACTATCCCACTTAATAAAAACTTTTTAAAGACTTATTATAAAGCTTCTTTTAAACTTGGTCAAGAATTATTTGAGGAATATCCTAAGTTCGCTATTATACAAGGTAATATGGTATCTTTAAGAGGAGTTGCAAAGAAGTTTGATTCTCTAGAAGATGCTTATAAAGTATATAGTAGAAAGATAGGTAATAACCCAGAAACTCATAATCATATAATAGAGTTAATTAAGTGGGCTAAAGAACATAACATTTTAAATTGTACATTAGCTACTTTTATAGTTGATGAAAAATGGAATGATTTAGATGCTATGAAGAATGGAGATAATGATTCTATTATTAATTATGATGCAGTTAAACTTATATGATTGCAGAATCCTTATTACATCAAATTGAATCTGGACGAGAAGGCAAACAATGGGGATATTCTATGGGCCTTCCTAAATTGGAAGGAATTATTGATGGAGTATCTCGTGGAGTATATACTTTAGTATTTAGTCCAACTGGAAGTGGAAAAAGTTCACTAGCATTATATTCTTATGTTTATTGTCCTCTAAGAGATCATTTAGACGACGGGAACTTTAAAGTAAGTTATTTTTCCTTAGAAATGTCTAGTGAGATGATTTATGCCAAATTATTAAGTATGTATATATTTGAGAAATATGGTAAGGAATTGTCTCCTAAAGAATTATTATCTAGAAAAAAGAATTATACACTGTCTGATGAAAACTATCAAATAGTTAAAGATTGTATGCCCTGGCTTGAAAAGGTTGAGAAAGTAGTACTCATACATGATAAATCTTTAAATGCAAATAGTTTATATACTATTTTAATGAAAGAATTAGAAAAGGATGGTCATTTTAAAGAACTAGAACACAGAAAAGTATACTATCCTAATAATGAGCAATTAACTCACTTAGTAGTTATTGATCATTTAAGTTTAGTAAGACGTTCTGAAGGTCGCTCTTTAAAAGAAGAAATGGATTTAATATCTTCATATTTAGTTACGTTACGTAATATATGTAAGATAAGCCCGTTAGTAATTATGCAAGCAAATCGTAATTCTACTTCAATGGACCGTAGACGAGAGGGATTAAACAATCTTAGAATAGATGATACAAAAGATACTGGAGCACCAGCTCAAGATAGTGAAATAATTATATCAATTTTTAATCCATTTAGAGAAAAACTTAATACTTATCGTGGTTATGATATTAAAAGATTAGAAAGTAGATTCAGATCTATTACTGTATTAAAGAATAGATATGGTGAAGCAGATATAGAAGTAGGATGTGCTTTTTATGGTGCAGTATCTGTATTTGCGGAACTTCCTAAACCAGATGAAATATATGATTACGGTAAGTATGAAACTTCTCAATGGATATTAGAAGATAATAAAGATGATATTAAAGAGAAAAAAGATACTAATAACAATATTCAAAATACTAAATTTTTATTATAATGGCTGAATTAATTGCAATTGTAGGAGAGAGTGGTCTTTAAGGAATTTTAACATTTTTATTTTGCCATAAATCAAATATTTTTATTATATAATGTATTATAATCATAATATAATACAAGTATGAAAAGAACTTATAAAAATTTAACGAAATTACACAAAAACCTGGAATTTATATTATTTCTTGCACAGAGACCGATAAAGTATATATTGGGGAAAATTTAGATATTGATGCACGATAGGTTATGAAAGATGATACCGCAGGCCACTTTAACAAATCCGTTTAAAATTGGAAAGCCTCGATTCAAATTATTGTGAAATAATTGAGGTAATCAATTACGAACTATATGAATAGCATAAAAGTAATATAGACGTTTAACGACTAGCAGATAGATAGCTAAATTAATTCTGCCACGAAATACGGACATTTTATAAATTGTATGTGAATATAAAATATAAAGTGAAGAGATAGTCTAATCTACATATTAATGAATATAAATTGTAGAGTGTAAGATAAAGAGCTTACAGTTAATACAGTATGAGCGGAAAAACAACAAGTATTAGGAATTTGAATCCTAAAGAAACTTTTATTATTTCTACTACTGGTAAAAGACCTGGAATTAGGGGAGCTAAAAAATTATACCCTTCTGTAGAATTAACTAAAGATTCATTTAAAGGTAACTTTTATGAAACCTCTAATGTTGATAATATAGGAAAGATGATGGCATTAGTTTCTAGTAAAAGACCTGAAATAAAAGTTATTATTGTTGATGATTAATAAAAAGCCACAAAATATTTTGAAAAGTCATAATATATTATATTTAATGTAATAAAAATATATAAATATAATGATATGAATAAAAAATATAATGACTTTGAAATTACTGAATTACATTCAAAAGGTTTAACAGATAAAGAAATTGCAGAAATTTTAGGAGTAAATCCTAATAATTTAGCAAGAAAAAGAAATAGATTAGGTTTAAAACCTAATAAAAATATCAGAGAAACTTATATATTAACTAAAGAAGAGTTAGAAATCATTTGGGGTACTCTTTTAGGAGATTCTACAATTAGATATGTTCATAAAGGATGTAAATTTCCAAATTTAACTTTTATACACGGATTAAATCAGAGAGAATATTTTGATTTTTTATCTAATAAATTAGTTAATTTAAAATTATCAGTTAAAGAATACGATTCTAAATATATAAGAACTAACAGAGAAATTGCTAAAAGATTAGTATTTACTGGAAAGAACATGAAATGTTTAGTAGATATATATAATTCTTTTTATCCAGATAATAAAAAGATAATTCCTATGGCATTTGTAGAAAAATATTTTACAAAAAGGAGTTTATATTATTTATTTATGGATGATGGAAGTTATGATGTTTCTAAAAATAGTTATATAATAAACACGCAATGTTTTTCATACGAAAATCTTCAAGAATTTGTTAGTTTTTTATTTAAAAAATTTAATTTAGAATTTAATATAAAAACTGATAGAAGTTTATATTTAAAACATGTTTCTAATGATATTATGTATAAAATTTTATCTGATAATAATGAATGTGATTCTATGAAATATAAATATGGTGATAGTCATCATAAAACTCCGTTAAACAAGGAAACTCCTGAAAAGGACAATCTTGTGCTAAACCCTCAAGAAATTGAGGAAAAAGCTAAACGACTAGAAGTGATGCCTAACGAGAAAGACGAGGCTATAAAATCTTCCACGAAAGCGGGGCACTGTTCAAAGTAAAATTCGTGAGAATATGAAATGAATTAAAGATATAGTCTGAACTATACATATAAATAAAAGTATAGAATTGGAAGATAAAGAGCTTCCAAGATAACAAATTGTATCAATATATACAAGCATTTGAATCAATGGATCGAGTAGACGAGAAAGGGTTCTCAAAGTTTACTGATATGGCGAAACATGCCTATGAAGTTTTAAAGAAAGGAAAGAGTCTAAGGGATGATCTTTATGTATGTATTTTAACGCATAGTGAAAATATAGGGGATAATATTAATCCTTATTATAAGATTAAGACATTAGGCAAACTCCTAGATTCAGTAATTACTTTAGAGGGATTGTTTACGTATGTATTATTTACAAAAATTATAAAAGATCCAACTACTGATAAAATTATGTATAAGTTTATAACCAATTCGGATGGAACTTGTACTGCTAAAACCCCAATTGGTTTATTTGAAGACAATCTAATTGATAATGATCTTGATTTTGTTATTAAAAAGATAAAAGAATATAATGAGTAATTACATGTTTGAAGAATTTACAATCGCTTTAAAGTATCAAGTTAAAGTAGATACTGATACAGGTGAAATGACTACTAAATGTATTAGTAGAAAGATTGATAAAAGTAATTTTGAGGTTTCTGAAAATAAGAAAACTATAATAAAAAATGATACTTCAGAACCAATGTTATATTTAGATTCAAATAAATTTACTTTAAATCAATCTGCAATAAATCTTACTGGATTTAATCCAGAAAATAAAATAACTATTGAATATGGTAATATTGATGGTAATATAATTCCATTAATTAAAATTGATGAAAAATCTGGTAATAGACTAACTAAATCACATACTGTATCTTACAGAGGAAATAAAAATAAAACATTATCAGAATATGGTTCTGAGTTTAAATTAGAAAAACATCCAGAATTAGATAATATATTTATTCTTAAATCTGATAAAGAACCTATTAAAGAAACAGGTAATGAAGATGTTAATCTTAATGATTTAGAAGAACTTATTGAACCAGATTCTTTAAATTCAGTAGTAAACGATACAACAGAAGTTAATAATAATTTATTTCAATTTTAAAAATTTATAATTATGTTCAATTTTAGTCTTAATGAAGTAAAACAATCAAATCAAAATTCTTATCTCAAGCCTTATACTATTTATAAAGATGTTTGTTTGGATAATGCTGAAATTGTAGAAGGAACTTCTAAAGAAGGTAAAACTTGGAAAGCAATTCAAATAACTTTTAAATGTGATGAAGGAACATATAGTCATCGTATTTTTTGGGTTGATGAAAATGGTTTTACTAGAGGTGAAATGCAAACTTCTAATGGTGGTAAACGAGAACTTCCCAGTACTTGGGAAAGAACCCGTGATGAAATGGCTGCTATTGGTTTTGCATTCTTTCCTGATACTTTTGCTAAACTTCAGGAAGCATCTACTAAAGCAAAGACATTTGATGATATCGCTAAAGTTTATTTGAAGCTTCTTAAAGAAGCAATTGGCAAAGTAAAAACAGAAATGAAACTTGTTGGGCGTACTTCTAATGGTACTATTTATGCAAGTCTTCCTAATTGTACTGGTATTGCTTGTGCAGATAATGAAAAGAAAGCAGCATCTAATAATGTAAATGTTGGTGATTGGTATACTTGGATGGTTAGTCCGTTTGGTAAAAACTTAACATTTACAGCCTATGAACAAGGTAAAGCAAATGAATATCATAACGCTAAACCTACTAAGATGCCTGATGAAACTCCTATAACTAAAGATTCTGACAATATTAATCTTGACGAATTCGATCTTGATCTTTAAATAAATTTTTAGTTTTATAGGAAATTCTTAAATTTATAATTAAAAACAATGGACTTTTCTATAAAACCAAAAATTACTAAATCATTAATTTTATCTGAATTTTCTGAGGAACAAATAATGTCATATTATCTAAATATTCCAATTAAGAAAGGATTATTTAGAAGTCCACTAAGAAAAGATATTAATCCGACTTGTAGTTTATATCGTAATAAATCTGGGACTTTAATATTTAAAGATTTTGCAACTGGTCAGTATTTAAATTGTTTTGAAGTTGTACAAGCTAAATATAACTGTAATTATTTTGAAGCTTTAAACATTATTGCAAATGATTTTAATATAGTACATAATAAAATTCTTCATAAAAATTCAGATAAAATTATTGATAATTCTATAAAAATAAAAAATAATGAAATAGCTAAAATACAAGTAGAAATACAAAACTTTACACCTTATGAATTAAAATGGTGGAAGAAATATGGAATAACTTTAGATTTACTTAAAAAGTATAAAGTATTCTCTTGTAAGCATGTATTTTTAAATGGAAATATAATTGCTGAATCAAGTCAAAATTGTCCAATATTTGGATATTATGGTGGTAATATCAAAAAGAATAAAGAAAAGATTGAATTATGGAGATGCTATTTTCCAAAAAGGAAATCTTATAGATTTATTACTAATTGGCCAAGTAAAAAGATTCAAGGTTTCGATCAAATAATTGGTAAAGGTAAATTATTAATAATTACTAAGAGTATGAAAGATTTATTGTGTTTTAGATCAATAGGATTAGAAGCTATTGCCCCTAATAGTGAAACGCAATTTCTAACTGATTCTATACTTAATAATTTAAAACAAAACTATAAACATATTATAGTTTTATTTGATAATGATCAAACAGGTATTTCTTTTATGAATAAAATTAAAAAGAAACATCCAGAATTATTATATACTTGGATTCCTTTTAAATATAAAGCTAAAGATATTTCTGATTTCTATAAAAAGTATGGTAGAGATTTCACTATTAAAACAATTAAAGACTATATTATATGGCTAAAAAAAGTTAGAAAGATTTAAATACATCTTGTAAATGTACTTATAAGGACGGTACAACTCAAGAGTTTACATCTATAGAAGAAGCTAGTTCAATTACTGGAATATCTATTCCCAGTATTAAGATTAGATGTAATAAACCTGGAACTTTAGGTAAAGATAAAACTGCTTTTGAATGGTTAGATAAAAAGACAGAACTTTACTATAGAGCAAAAAAGAGTCGTAATAAAGGGTCGGCTTTAGAAAATGATGTAGTGAACAAACTTAAAGAACTAGGTTATGATGGAGTATGTCGATCTGCTGGAGAAAGTAAGCACTTAGATAATGCTAAAGTTGATATTGCTGATATTAATCATGAGCTTGAGGTAGCAATTCAATGCAAGCATTATGCTAATACCCCAAATTATTTCAAAATTAAAGACGAATGCACTGATAATAGAGATTTTGTTTTAATATGGAAGAAAAGTGCTGAAGCGGGTACTATTAGTAAAGGAACTGTTGCTATTATGGATGTAAACTTCTTTTATAAATTATTAGATACATATCATAAATGTAAAAAATGAAATTAGACATCTCAATGGACCTTGATGGTTGTTTGTGTAACTTCTACGGTCCATATTTAGAACGTTTTGGTACGCCTAAGAAAGATACAGACATTACTTATAATGTTGCTAATATTCTTAAATATGATAAAGAATTTTGGTTATCGTTACCTGTAATAAATGAACTTAATTGGTGTCCTAAACAATATACAACTGCGAGAATAATTAAAAAGAATTGGATTAAGGAATATTTGAAGATTAATGGATTTCCTAAAGCTCCAATTTATCAAATATTTGGTTATAGTTTAAGTAAGGCTAGTAAAATACGAATGGGAGGCTGTGATCTACATATAGATGACAGTCTTTCTGTGTTTATAGACCTAAATAAAAAAGGTATCCCGTGTCTACTATTAGATTCCCCAAATAATCAAGATTGGGGACCAATAGGCCGTATCTATTCATTAGATATAGATGAAATAGAGGATACTTATAATCTATTTATTAATACATTATTTTCAAATTTTATTAATTTATTATGAATAACGTAAAGAAATTAGTAATAAATGAACTTACTAAAGATACAATTACCATAGATTTAATTGATGAAAGATTTCCAGGAATTATTATTGCTTTGAAAGATAATAATCCAGTAGGATTTATTAGCTTTTATGAAGATTATGGTTGGGTATTACATAATAATGTAGGAGATAATATTCTTGATAATGCGGATGAAACTATATATTCACTTAGTAAAGCTATTCAAAATATAATAAAACAAAATTTAGCTAATAATTTTAAAGTAATAGAGTTTGAAGATTAAACCATTATTAGATACTCTGAGGTTAGAAAAAATTTCAGATGAAACCTATTTCTCAAAAAAGTATTCTAATTATATTTCTAATTCAAGATTAGGACTTATTAATCCTAAACAAGGAGGAAGTCCTGAGAAATTCTTTGCTGGATTTAAACCAATTTATAGCGGCTCATTAGATTTAGGTAGTGCAGTTCATCAGATGAGTCTTCAAAGTAAATTCTTTGAAATTTGTAAAACAGTTGATAAACCAACTGCTAAGGTAGGGGTTATTGCAGATAAAATATATAATATCTTTAAAGGTAAAGTTCCTAATAAAGAAGATATATGCAAAATTGCTGCAGAAATTGATTATTATCACGGACTTCTTTCTGAAAAACAAATTGAAACTGTATTTACAAAATGTAAGCCTTATTGGGCTGATAGAAAGTTATTTGAAGACTCTTATACTGGAAATAAGGAGTTAATCTACTTAGATCCAAGAACTCGGGAGATAGCTTGTAATTGTATTGTAGCACTAAAAAAGAATCAATATATACAAAATTTATTATACCCAAAAGGTCTTATAGAAAATCCAATTTCTGAAAACGAACAGGCAATTCTATTGGATGTTGAAATAGATGGTAAATTTATATTAAAGATTAAAGCAAAACTTGATAATTATACTATAGATAAAGAAACAAATACTATAGTAGTTAATGATATTAAAACATTAGGAAGAATTGTATCAGATTTCTCAATTAACGTAGATAAATATCGTTATAATAGGGAGCTTAGTTTATATTCTTGGTTATTAAGTTTATGTGCAAATAAATTCTATGATATGAAAGATCCTATTATTAAAGGAAATTATTTAGTAGTATCTACAATACCTCAATATTATACTAAGATAGTTCCTATGACTAAATCTATGTATAATGAAGGATGGAAAGAATTTGTGTATCTTCTTAAATTAGTTGCTAAATCTGTAGAAACTGATTATAAAGATTTTGGAATATGGATTTCAAAGAAATGAAAGAGAATTATAAAATATATTCTCTAGGTTATTTAAATACTGATATTAATAATAAGTTTGCTCTAATTTCATTAATTGATTACTTAGTAATGCGATTAAAAGAAAAGAAACCAGATGTAACTTATTATCAAGTAATATATAAGATAGCTGGAGCTTCATATCCAGAAGACTTTATAAAAGCATTAGCTATAGTATGTGAAGATTTTGCATACGGATGTAAAGAATTTCCAACATTTGGAATTGCTCCTAAAGAAGTGCCTAAGAAAATAAAAGAAATGTTAGATACTTATATACCTTTTTAAAAATTAACTTATTCCCTATTCAAAATATTTAATATAATTAAAGGTATACAAATGTGCTAGATAAAGTTTAGAAAAATGCAATTTTTAGTTTGTTATCTTAGCTAGAATTTATACATTTGCATTGTTAGATAATTCTAATATGAATTAATGTTATTATAAATTTTTAAATTATGAATTTTATGAGTTTTAAGAAAATGGAAGTAATGGGTGCAACTAAGGACGAAGCAATGGCAAAGACACCCTTTGATAGAATCTTTTGTGATGCAACACAGGCATTTAAGAATTGGAAAAGCAAGCAACATGACGGTTACACAGATGCAGATCTAAAGCAATTTATGCTTGATCAGCTTGAACTTAAGACTAAGAATGCACCTGGTCTTGGTATCTCAATTACTTTGGAATCAGCTGTTGTTGATAGTCGTACTCGTCCTTATACTATTACTGATAATAAGAATAAGAACAGTAAGCATCGTTATAAGATGACTTATATGATTGTTGATAAAGATACACATGAGATTCTTGCTCAGACTAATGAAACTAAGGCTAAAGCTAAAGAACTTATGAAGAATCTTTATACTAATAAGAGTTATAAGGGTAACGCTGAGTGCTGGTTCACAAAGCAAGTAATTGAAGGAGAGAAGGTTGCATTTGATGCTACTTATACTCCTTCTAAGAATACTCATCCTGGTAAGTATCTTGTATTTGGCATCGATAAAGACTAATATTATTTTTAAAATTTAACTTTAAATGGAGGTAACTTAGAAATAAGTTATCTCCATTTATTTTTATAAACGTAACTGTAATTTAAAACCGAAAGGATGAAATCAGAAACTATTAATAAATTAATTAAACATTTAAAAGCAATTAAAGCCGCTGATATTACAATTAATCAGTATGAAAAAATAAACAACTTAAGTTCTACATTTATTAAAAATAAAATATATAGTATTAAAGTTGCCCATGAAGATGAAACAATTTCTGACGAAGATTATAATACTATAATGAATTTATATGAATCTGTTAAACAAAAACATAGCAGAAATTCTGATATTGAAGACACTGATAATCGTTCTGAAGTAACTTTAGATAGAGATGACAATGGAAGAATAACTCAATACAATTTTAGTGTTAGTATAAGAGATAAAGTCCCTCTTACTGGACATTTTACTAGAGATGAAATGAGTCTTATTTATAGACTTTATTCTAGTTATGGTAGTAATATTACTCAGAGGGAAGTATCTAGATTTTTTCCAGAATATTCTCTTTGTGATTTTAAAAGAATATTGAGAACTTTTAATATCACTAAAGCATCTGCCCCATTTCCTCAACATATTATAGAGGAGAATGATAAATCAACTCTTCTTGATATGCAATTTAGAGAAAAAGAAAACGATTTCCTTAAATCTTATGAAGCTGATAAAGTTAGACAAATGGATCTGCAACTTAAGAAATACATGAAGGAAAATTATGATTTAAAGAATCAAATCCAATCATTTTCTAATATTAATCTAAATCTTACAGGCGGAATATCTGTAACACCTAAGCCAAGTAATTCTAAGAAAGATTTATTTATTTATCTTTCTGATATGCATATTGGAGCAAGTGTAGGAGAAAATTCTCTTTATAATAATACTTATGATGCTAAAGAAGTTCAGAATAGATTAAATAAAATATATAATACTGTATATAATGCCGATGGTTATGATTCTATAATTGTATGTAATATAGGAGATTCATTAGATGGGGAATATAATCAAACTACCAGAGGAGGACATTATCTTCCTCAAAATATGGATGAAAAGCAACAAATTAAATGTTTCTTAGAATCTATGTATGGGTTCTTCACTAATTTATCTACTATACCTCATAATGAAATTAAATATTATGCTGTAGGAGAATCTAATCATGGTGGAGTATATGAATATGCAAGTCAAATCGCACTAAGTAAAGTATTAGATACAATTAATGTTAAAAGTACAGTATGGGATAAGTTTATAGGTCATTTTATACATAAGGGGCATACCTATATATGCTCTCATGGAAAAGATAATAAAGATATGTTTAAAAATTGGCCTCTTACTCTCAACGATAAAACTGAAGGCATTATCAACGAATATATGGATATAAATAATATTTCAACAGCTACTGTAATTAAAGGAGATTTACATCAATCTGCAATTACGTATGGTAAAAGATTTGTTTATAGGTCTGTAGGTTCATTATTTGGAAGTAGTGGTTGGATTATGAAGAATTTTGGTAATACTCATGCTGCTTGTGATTATTCTATTGTTGATGAAAATCAATCATTAGATGGAAGAGTAATACTTAACTAGAAATGGAATTATTATTTATAGATGTAAAAAACGAAAAGATTCTTGGTAAATTGTTTATTGATTGTTCAAAAATCTTTCAAGAAAAAGAGTTAGATAAACTAAAAGAAAATTTAAAAAAATTAATATAATAATTAAAGAAAAATGAGAAAGTCTGATTATGCATTTGGTAAGTATAAACCAAACAAAAACGCAGTTAAAGTAACTTATAAAGGTACAGAGTATCTTTCTAAAGCACAATGTATGGCTCTTGAAGGAATTACAAGAAAACAATTAGATGAATATCTTATTCTTAATAAACAATAATAAATTATGGAATTAAATCTCGAACAAGTACTTGCAGGAAAAGACACTCAAATTAAAGGTAAATCATATTTTAGTACCGATGCTTATGTATCTCCTTTTATAGAGAAGATGTCTAAGTATACTGATAACTTTATTTATAATGGTATAATGCCAGATCAAATAACTTTATCTGAAGGTAGTACAGATGTTACATGGAACCGAATGTGGATTCAAGCAGTAATGCCAGATGAAAATGGATTTGATAATCATAGCCGTGTAGTAGGAATGGTATATGGACTTGATATTCGTAAACCGGTAGTTAAATTTTATGTAGGAGGCCTTAATATGGCATGTTGTAATCTTTGTGTGTTTTCTCCTTCATTCTTAGATGTACAAGAACTTGAACCAGATTCAGCTATAAATTATAAACCAGTTGATAGACTTCTTGAACAGGTAGATAACGTTAGGGTTACTCTAGAAAAATTACGTAATACTACAGTTGATTATAATGAAGTTCTTATTAATGAGAATCTTGGAGATTGGGTTCGTAAAACTTTAAATAGTACTTATTCTAATCAATATTCTAAAGTAAAGCTTGCAACATCTACTGCGATTGATGCTTATAAACTACTTTATGAAAATGAAGATTCTCCTTATTATGTACCTAAAGATACAAGTACTGATATGTTTAATATCTATAATGCTTGGACTCAAGTAATTACTAACGATAAGAGAGATATTATAAATAAAGCTGAAAAAACTTTGTTAATTGGTAATATTCTAGGAATTTAAATATGTGGATATTTAAAGTAATATTAATTTTATATGCTTTAATTTATATTTTACTTGGAATCATTGTTAAATATAACATAGGTAATTCTCAATATATATTAAAAGAATATATTTCTAATGATAATTATATTAGCAATAATTTACCTATTAATTGCATTAATAATGGTTTCTTTTTATTAATAATTATTTGGTTAGCATTATTTAGTTGAATATGGAACTAGCTATAATGGATTATTCAAATGGTACTTTACATATTTATCCAGTACCTAAATTAAATATGGAAGAATCTGAAATATTAGACTATATAGAAGATCTGGGATTTAAATTAAGTCAGGTAGATTGGATGCTTGCATCTCATAAAATTGATGTATTTGATTATGGAGTTAGCGATCGTATACAACAGCGATAAGCATAAAGACTTTTATAATTCTTTAATAAATTATTTATTACAAAATAATATTAAGAATAGTAGCTTTGATGCTAAATATACTAAAGAAAGAAAGAAAAGTTATAGAGTTAAAGGAGCATTTAGTGCTAGATTAGATCCCTTTGTAGGAATATATGAGAATAATAATCCTATAAAAGGATTTTATTCAGAAGCTAATGAATGTACTTTAGATAATATTATAAACTATATTAAAACTAATAATATATGAGAGTAAATGTAATTAATAATTCTGAAAATCCACTTCCTAAATATGAATCTGAGTATGCTGCAGGTTTAGATTTACGTGCTTCTTTTAAATATATTACTCCTGAGAATCCATTAAAGCTTTACGGAGAAGGAGAAATTGTATTTGCTGGAGAACATCACGCTAAGACTATGTTACGGCTTGAACCTGGAAGTAGAGCAATTATTCCTACTGATATGTTTGTGTCTATCCCAAGCGGACATTTTGCAGCAATATATCCAAGAAGTGGTCTTAGTATTAAAAAAGGTTTGGGTTTATGTAACTCTGTTGGGGTTATAGATGCAGATTATAGGGGAAATATCGGTATTCCTGTAATTAATAATGGTTTAGAAACTATTTGGATAGAAGATGGTGAACGTATTGCTCAACTTATTCTTCAACCATATATTACAGTAGATTGGAATCAAGTAACTAGTCTTGATGAAACTAAAAGAGGAGAAGGTGGTTTTAATTCAACAGGAACAAAATGACAACACAGGCACAGAATTCAATTAATCTATATAAAGGTAATAATCCTAGTAAAATTAAAATAGGATTATCTTTACAGAAACCATCAGTAGTTAAAGAACTTATGGATTATTTTAAAGTAGATAGCAAAGACAAATTAGCACTTAAATTATCACAATTATAATGGGACTTGATATTAGTTTTAGAAAAGTAAAAAGAACTGATTTATCTTATTTTCGTAAGGTTAATTTTTTAGTTAAATTCTTTAATGATAAATACCCAGAATTAAAAAATTGTTATCCTATAGATATAACTAAAGAAGATTTATTTGATCTTAAAAATCGATGTGAAGAAGTATTGCACGATCATACTAAAGCAGATAAATTGCTTCCAACACAAGATGGATTTTTCTTTGGGTCTGTAGATTATGATGATGATTATTATAAAGATGTACAAGATGTATTAAATGCTGTAGCTGATATGTTATCAATAGATTTAGCTAATAATGAAAATATAGAATTTGAAATTTGGTATTAATTGTTTTATAAACGATGTGTGATGATTAAACAAGATTTCATTAAAATAATCCAAAGTCAACTTGATTGGGATGATAAAATAACTAAATTAGAAAATATTCTTCAAACAGAATTATATATGTCAGATATGTATTCTCATCCTACGTTTTTATTTGAGTATATTATTAGGGATAAATTTACCAAAGACGGGGAAGATATTATCTATACCTATATTTATGAAGAAGGAGAACGAGATCTAGAATATTTATGGAATAAAGTAAAAGATTATAGAAAATAATGGAATTTAATAAATTAAATTCAGTAACTGATAAACTAGGAAAATACTTTTATACTAGTAATGATGATTATATTACTGTTACTAAATGGAGTAATGGAGAAGGATATGATATAGATTTAAATGGAAAACTTGTTCAACTTCATGAATGTGAATTAGATGCTATTAATTATTTAGTTCAAACATTACGATATGAAGAAAAGTGATTTTTGTAAAGTAGCTACAACAATATTAACAATAGAAGATTTCTTTGATAAATCTTTTAAGTTAAATATAGATTTAATATCTTCTTCGGTTTCAGACTATTATGTTATTTCAAGTATCTTATTTGAAACTAATTACGGTATTAAAGGTAAAGAATTCCTTGATTGGTGGTTTTATGAAAGAGATACAAACAAATCCACAAAAGAACAATTATGGGATGAAAATGGAGCTCCTATAGATGTAGACTCTATTTTATCTTTATATCAATATATGGAAGATAATTATAGAAATAATTGTTAAATTAAATAATTTATAGTATATTTGACTTTGACGTAGTGCTTCTTTGCAGATCAGTTCTAGCACATAATAAACATTAGAACCGTGCGTGTATTCGCTTGTCAAAGCTAACTGCCCTAGGAATCCCGCTCTGTCTTTGGCCCTGACAACGAGTGCTGGTATAAATCGGGGCGTGCCCAGCATCACAGTGTGTATACATTGGTTAGTAGCGATGACTCCTTAGTGAAAGTCTCAGACTTTTAACGAAAATAGTACCTAAGAAGGGGAAGGAGTTCAAGTTGGCATATATCAATAGAGTAAAAATTGATATTACCAGCATAGGGGGCCCTATATACTATTGTTAATTCAGATAAGTCCTAAGTATTTTCTTAGGACTTATCTTTTTTTATCTATTTATGATTGAATATTTATTAGGAAAAAGTTCTGCTGGTAAATTTAGATTTGCCGTTATTGAATGTAACGAACAATGGAGTGAACCCGATAAAGGCTATGTTATTCAACGTAGTTATGGGCAAGTAGGCGGTAAAACAACTTTATCTCCTAAGATTATTGTAGATAGAACTAAACAGAAAAGAAATTGGAAGGAACAATATACTTTACAATTTAATTCGGAATTAAAGAAATTTCTAGATAAGGGTTATATCAAAGTATCTAAGCATCCTAATGAGTATACAAATGAAGAACTTAATTCTATCTTCGGTGAAGTTAAAACTAATCAATATGGAGTAATTAAACCTATGCTAGCTAAGCAAGCCGATAAAGTTACTAATAAAAAGATATTTGATAATGTTTGGATAGCTTCAAAAAAATTAGATGGCGTAAGATGTCTTATGTACTATAAAGATGGAGAAATACTTACTGCTTCTAGAGGTGGAGAAACATATCAACCATCTACAGTACATATTCGTAATGATGAACGGTTATTAAATTACTTTAAAAATAATCCAACTCATATTTTAGATGGGGAATTATTTAAAAGATTTAAGAGCCTTCAGCAAATTAGTGGTGCTGCTAGATTAGAAAAGAATGCTTATGATTGTGAATGGCTTCAATACTGGATATACGATGTATATGATACTTCTAATCATGATTGGAAAGCTGAAGATAGAATAAAACATCTTCTTAATAGTTCAATTACTTATAATATTCCATTATATGCAGATACTTCCATGGATGAAGAAGATAGTAATATATTTATATTAATGCAAGAATCTGTTTCTGGTTGGGATAATATAGATAAATTACACGATCAATTTGTAAATGAAGGATTTGAAGGTGTAGTAATTAGAAATCCAGATAAACCTTACAAACCAGGAGGTCGTACAAATGATATGATTAAAGTAAAGAAATATAAATCTGAAGATTTTAAAGTAATAGGATATAAACTAGGTCTTAGAGGTTCTGAAGATATGACTTTTACTTGTGAATTAGAAGATGGTAGAACATTTGAAGCAATGCCTTGTGGAACAAGAGAACAGAAAGTAGAATATGTTAAGAATTTTGATTCTAAATATAAAGGACATAAAGCAGAATGTACTTTCTTTAATTATTCAGATGATGGAATTCCTACTCAACCTAAATTAAGAATCTTTAGATTTGACTTAGAGAAATGATAATTAAAAACAATATAGTATTTGTTTATGATATAGAAATATTTCCTAATTTATTTCATTGTACTATAAAAGATACAGAATCTAAACAATTATATTTCTTTGAAATATCTGCGAGAAAGAAACAGGCAAAAGAGCTTGTTTCTTTCTTTTTGACTAAAGGTAGATTATTTTGTGGATATAATAATATACATTATGACAATCCAATTATTAATTTTTTAATTGATAAAAAAAATTCTTTAGATAGTATCTCTTGGTATCATATGTGTAATGTATTATTTCAATTAAGTAATTTAATTATAAATAGTGAACCAGGAAAATATAACAAATGGAGTAAGTGGAAGTATGCTAATAATTATCCTACACTTGATTTATTAACTATGTTATATTCTTCTAAACTAAGAGTTGGTTTAAAAGAAATGCAAATAACAATGAAATTTCATAATGTTCAAGAGTATGATGGAGATTTTAGTAAACCATTACCTATATCGGAAATAGATCATCTAATACAATATAATATTAATGATGTAGAAAGTACTGAAGAATTACTATATAGATGTAAAGCAGATATAGATTTAAGATTAGGTATTGAACAAGAATACGGAGTTGATGTTCTATCTAAAGATGGAATGACAATTGGTATGGAGATTATTAAACAGAAGTATCTTGAAAGAACTGGAAAAGAATGGAAAGATATTAAAGATCTAAGAGATGCTTGTGATTTAATTCCATTAAAAGATGTTATATTTAATAATATACATTTTAAAACTAAACAATTACAAGATATTCTATCTTGGTTAAAAACATTAACTGTAGACCCAGGTAGAAAAGGATTAGAAAAACATTTCTTATTAGATAATCTTGAAATATCTTTAGGTGTAGGTGGTGTTCACTCTGTTAATACTCCTACTATATTTAAAGAAGATGATACTTGGAGTATTAGTGATGTGGATGTTGCTTCGCTATATCCAAGTTTAATTTGTAGTTATAATCTATATCCACCACAATTAGGAGAAGCGTTTCTTGATGTTTATTCAGGTATTAGAAAAGAAAGATTAGAAGCTAAAAAGAATGGAGATACTGTAAAGAATCTTACATTAAAGTTAAGTCTTAACGGTCTTTCTGGAAATCTTCAAAATGCATATAATTTTTGTTATTCACCACGAACTGTTATGAAAATCCGAATGAATGGTCAACTAATGCTATTAATGTTGGCTGAAAGATTACTTGGGATAGGATGTAAGCTAATTCAATTAAATACTGATGGTATATTCTTGAAATGGCCTAAAGATAAAAGAAAGGACTTTGAACAAGTAATGAAGGATTGGGAAAAAGAAACTAAATTAACTCTTGAGGAAGATCAATATGAAGCATTTTATCAATTTGCAATTAATGATTATTTAGCTATATCAAGAGGATATTCGGAATCTAAAAACCCTAAATTACTTAAAAAGAAAGGATTATTTATAGATACAGTACATCTTGGTAAAGGTATGCAACCAATGATAATACCTAAAGCTATAAATAATTATTTTGCTAATAATATTCCAGTTGAAGAAACAGTATACAATGATAAAGATATTAATAACTTTATTACTTATCAAAAGGTGGCTAAAAAATTTAGAATAGAATATAACGGAGAGTTAATAACTAATACAAATAGATATTATATCTCTATCAATGCTCCTTATTTATTTAAATGTGAAGTAGATACTAATGGCGCAAGAAGTAGATATATTAATATGCTTAAAGGGCATGGTGTAATTATAGTCAATAATTTAGATGAAATTAAAGAATTTCCTAAAAATATTGATTATAAATATTATATAGCAGAAGCTAATAAGATTATACAAAAATTTAAATGTGTACAATTGAGCTTGTTTGAATGAAGGCATATACTATTACTAAAAGTATTACTAATAGAGATAATAATGCATTACGTATTTATTTTAAAGATATAAATAAACATTCATTATTATCTAAAGAAGAAGAATTAGATATTGTTAAAAAAATAAAATCTGGAGATGAACAAGCTAAGAATAAATTAATTACTTCTAATTTAAGATTTGTTATTTCTATTGCTAAAAAGTATCAAAATAATGGTTTAGATTTAAATGATTTAATTCAAGAAGGTAGTCTTGGATTAATAAACGCAGTTAATTTCTTTGATGAATCTAAAGGATATAAATTTATATCATTTGCAGTTTGGTATATACGACAAGCAATTACTAAAGCATTAACAGATACTTGTAGAGTAGTAAGAGTTCCTTTAAATCAAATTACAAATGTAAATAAAGTTAAACGTGCTATTAATAAAGTAGAATGCCAAACAGGTAAGAAAGCTTCTATTGAAGAAATATCTAAATTAACTAATCTTTCTTCTTCTAAAATTAATAATACTGAAACCGCTATAAAAACTTCAGTATCTTTAGATACACCTATTTCTGATTCTGAAGGAGATTGTTTAATTAATATTATTCCAGATAAAGAAACGCAAGAGACAGATTATTTAGTAGAAAAAGACGATAAAAATAAAGCAGTTGAATATATATTATCCAAATTATCTCCTAGAAAAAGAGATATAATTAGAATGTCATTTGGTATAGGAATGTATCCTATGCTAAATGATGATATTGCTAATTATTTTGGAATAGGTAGTGAAAGAGTTAGACAAATAGAAAAAGAAACAATTGCCTTTTTACAAAAGAAATATAAAAACAAACTTAAAGACTTATTATGAATATAACTAAACGAGACGGATCGATTGAAAAATTTGATATTAATAAAATTATTAATGCTGTAAGTAAAGCATATAAATCAGAAGGATATACTATTAATGATGATATTATAGATGAATTAAAAAATCTTACTACTACATATATTTCAGATAATATTTCAGTAGAAAAAATACAAGATGAAGTAGAGCAAATTTTAATGGATAATGCTCCTTTTGATGTAACTAAAGCATATATTACATATAGAGAAAAACATAAACAATCAAGACTTATTAGAGAAAGAATTGATTATATGAATAAATATAGTCAATCAAACGATAATGCTGCATCTTCTAGTGAAACTGATGGTAATTCTAATGTTACCATTAAAAATGTAGCTAATCTTGAAGGGGAAGTATATAAAACTACTAATAGAATCATTCAAAGACAACGAATGAAAGATAAGTTAAATGAAATGTTTCCAGAAGTAGCTAAACAATATGAAGAAGATTTAAATCATCATATTATATATACGCACGATGAAGCTAGTACTCCTGTTTTAAAGAATTATTGTATGGCAGTATCTTTATATCCTTTAATAGAATATGGTACTTCTACAATGGATGGATTAAAGGCTTCTGCTCCTAAAAACTTAGATAGCTTTTGTGGCCAATTTGTTAATCTTGTATTCTTATTAAGTTCTCAATGTAAAGGAGCTGTTGGGTTTGGAGAGTTCTTTAATTTCTTTGATTATTATTGTGCTAAAGAATGGGGGCCTAATTATCATCTTAAAGAAGATATAATTGTAGATACAGATTATGTAGTTAATCCAAAAACTATTGGTCAAAAAATAGAACAATATTTTCAACAAGTGGTCTATTCATTAAATCAACCAGCAGGTAATAGATCATATCAATCCCCATTTACTAACTTTAATTATTTTGACAGTAATTATTGGCATAGTTTATTTGATGATTTCTGTTTTCCTGATGGTAGTAAACCTGTATGGGAAAGAGTAGATTTTCTTCAAAGAAAATTTATGAATTGGTTTAATGAGGAAAGAACTAAAACTTTACTTACATATCCTGTAGAATCTATGTGTTTATTACATGATGGTAAAGATGTAATTGATAAATCATATAAAGATTTAGCTGCTGAAATGTGGTCTAAAGGGCATAGTTTCTTTGTGTACTTATCTGATAATCCAGATGCGGTTGCAAGTTGCTGTTTTAGCAAGGATACTAAATTTTTATGGAAATCTTCTACAAGTGGGGTTCATATTAGTACCTTTAAAGAATTTCTTGATCTTCCCTATAAACAAACGAAAGAAAATTTTAAAGTATTTCATAATGGTTCATGGATAAAAGGTAAAATAATTTCTCTTCCAAATAGACAAATGTATAAAGTTATCACTTATAATAATAAAGAATTTATTATGAGTGATAATCATATTAATGTTACGTATGATGGAGAAAAAAGAACAAAAGATTTAACAACAGATGATTATCTTATGTTCAATACTTCGACACTTTCACCTGTTACAGAAAATAACGAACATTTAACTTATGAACAAGGTTTGTTAATAGGGTTATTCTTAGGTGATGGAACCTTTGGAAATTATGTATGTCTTGATGGTAGTGTTCATAGTTTTCAACTCTCTCTAAATAAAGAAAAATGGGAAAAAGTACAAAACCATTTATCAAAAATTGGAGATTTTAGATTAGGTACTATATATAATAATGTATATCCTATTCATTGTTATAATAAAGAATTAACTACATTTATAGCGAAATGGACTGGTAATGAACCTAATAAGACTTCTGCTTTAAATAAATCTTTAAATCTAGATTGTTTTTTACAGTCAGTAGAATTTAGGAGAGGTATTCTTGATGGTTGGTATATTACAGATGGAGGTAATTCAAATAGATGCTATACTATAAGCAAACATTTGGTTGAAAGAATGGAAGCTTTATGTACTACATTAGGGTTGCAAACTATACTTAATATATCAGATAGGACAGATGAAGCTGTAATTATTAGAGGCCAAGAATTTAACAGAAATTACCCATTATATTGTCTTAGATGGTATGTTGATGCTAATCATAGATGCAATAAAACTAAAGATAAATCTTGGAAGAAAAAGAATAATAGTATATATTGGAAAATTAAATCCATAGAGCCAATAGAATATAAAGATAATATATATTGTGTTCAATGTGATAATCAAGATGAACCCTATTTTACATTACCTAATGGGTTAATTACTCATAACTGTAGATTGAGGAATGAAGTAGTTAATAATACTTTTAGTTCAACTACTGGACTTACGGGTGTACAAACAGGTTCAGTTAATGTAATTACTCTTAACTTAAATAGAATAGTACAAGATTGGTATAAAGAATATAATAAATCAAAAGATAAGTTTGATTTAGATACTTTGAAACCCAGTTTTAAAGCTTATTTATTAAAGATTCTTGAAAGAGTTTATAAATATCAAGTAGCTTATAAAACAATGTTGTTTGAACTTGAGAAACAAGGTATGCTTACTGCTTCAAAGGCTGGATATATTTCAATGAAGAAACTATTTTCTACTATTGGTGTAAATGGTTTTAATGAAATGGCGCAGTTTATGGGGTTAAAAGTAAGTAATAATGAACAATATAAAGACTTTATTGCTTATGTATTTAACATTATATCTACTTTTTGTAAAGAAAAATCTACAAAGGATTATCTCTTTAATCTAGAAGTAGTGCCAGCAGAAAGCTTAGGTTCAAAAAATTATAATTGGGATAAGAAAGATGGTTATATTGTGCCAAATAATGAAGTATTGTATAATTCTTATATATACGATGCACACGATCCTAATACTTCTGTTCTAGATAAGTTTGTATTACAAGGAGGTAAAGTAGCAAAAGCATCATCTGGAGGACAAGCACTTCATTGTAATCTAGAAGACCATTTAAGCAAAGAGCAATATCTTAAACTTATAGACTTTGCTATACAGAAAGGTACATCATATTTCACTTTTAATATTCCAAATAGTCAATGTGATAATTGTGGTTTTATTACTAAGCACCCAATAAAAAAATGCCCTATGTGTGGTAGTAATAATATTACTCAGTGGACAAGGACAATTGGATACTTAAGACCAATTAAAGCTATGGATTATTATAGACAAATAGAAGCAAATAACAGAGTATACAGTAAAACAATTTAATAACTTAGGTCTGATATCAGACCTTTTATGTTATATATGATAGATATTATATTAACTTATTCTGATTGTGTAATAAAATTATACAATGCAGATATAATAGCTATAGAAGATAATAAAGTTTATATAACTACTTCTGTAAATGTAGCGTTTAAGAATAGTATTACAGAAGAATTTAAAGAATATAAATTAAATGAATTAGATCAATGTAAAAAGATTTATGAAGATGAATATTTATTTAATTATCCTATTAGAATTCAAATACTTTAATTTATGATATTTTATCAAGTAAATAGTGACTATCGTATTTTTGATTATCTTATTAATAATGGTATTACTAAGTATGTATTTATTGATAAAGAATCAAAAGATTATGAAACTAGGATGATTTTTAAAGAATATAATAAGAATATAAATTCTTATATATTTGAATCAGACAATGAAAAAGTAAGTATTCCTAAAGAAGAAATTAATAAAAGAGTTCCTTGTGGTAGACTTATTGTAAAAATACCTATACTTTGTTTGGGTGATTGGATTGCAGTTAAGAAAGATAAAGGAGTTGTATATACAAGAATAGATACTCCAAAAGATATTAATTTTTATTCTAATTCCGTTAATTGGAGAGTTCTTACAGATAAAGAACTTGAAGATTGTAGAAAATCTTGGAGAGTAAATACTATAATGTGTAAGACTATTGGAGACTTTAGAAATCTTAGAACTTATACAGATTTATTTACTAATGATATTCCTGTTAAAGTAGAAATAGAAGGTAAAGAATATGAAATATCTTCAGTTACACTTACAGAAAATGATATTACAATCAAAGTTAATCAATAATGAAATTATTTGATATAGAAACTACAGAAGAAAATCTCCTATCTTTATATCCAAAAATAGGAGATTGTTATAAATCTACTGATGGTAGTAAACATTATATTAAAGTACTTAATATATATGATAAAATAATAGAATATCAATGGATTACTATCTGGAAAGATTCTAACTCTATAAGTATTGAAGTAAGTCAAACTCGAAGATTATTTATGGAAAAAGATAATCCAAATAGTTTTGTATATCCTATTATTTGTAATTTAGTAGAATATATTCCTACTGAAGAATATGATAAAATATATAATAAAATTAAAGCTTTGTGTTAATACTTATTTATAGTATAATTATAATAAAAGATACTGATATTTATAATACATTATTTAGCTTTTTAGAATAAGCACAAAAAATATATAAACAGCAGGGAAAAGATAAACTTATTATGTTTGCTAGTCATATTAGAGATTATAATCTGCTTCCTAATACTAAAGAGTTCTTCAATACTTACTCTACAGAGTCTTTAATAGAGTATAGAAATGCTCTATTAGATATAAAAATGTGTTTAGATAAGTATCTTGATGATAATAAACTATACAATTTTAATCATGTTAAAAACAACAGTAAAAACAACTAAGAAAGCTTCTTTAGATTTATTAAATAGAATTAATACATATCTATTTGAGCAGGAATATGATGAATTATCTGGAGTTAAACAAACAGATATTAAAAAACTTAAAGATGCTGCTAAAGTATTAGTTAATATTATAAAGAAGTAAATGTTACTAACCATTTCTACCATATTATTCTCAATATTTTTATTGGGAGTAATATGGTTTTGTTTTAATAATGAAGACTAAAAAATTAATTCTTAAAAATACTTTTAGTACAGGTAATCATGGTTGGGGTAATGGGTATGTAGCTGTACCTCCAGAACATCCTTTATATGGTAAATCATATACGGATGAAGATTATCCCGATTTTAATGTACATGGTGGTATTACATTTACAGAACCTGTTATTTACAATGAAATTACCTTTGTAAGTAAAACTAAAATTAGAGAGAAATATATAGGTAAGAGAGCATATCAACTACAATATGGTATTAGTCTTGATGGTGAAATACCTGATAATTGGTGGCTAATAGGATTTGATACTTGTCATAGTAATGATACTAATCTTAATTGGCCTAAAGAAAGAGTTATTAATGAAACTAATTATTTACAAAAAAGAATAAATAATTTATTTAATAAAAATGAATAGTACTGAAGAATTAGTTATAATGGATTACAATACAGGGAGTATTATTATTTGTAAAAACCCACCAGAAGATAAAAATACAGAAGAAATTCTAAAACATTTAGGCTTAGATATTAATAATTGTACTGTTATGTTCTGTAATAACCCAAAAATTAATTACGTGAACTATGATTAATATAAAATTATGGATATAAAAGATAACATTAAAGAATTTATCCAGAAAAGGAAAGATAGAAAACTATATAACAAAATAGCTAAATTTGATAAGAATAATATAAAAGAAATAATTCTTGAACAAATTGAAGATATTTGTGCAGATAGCTATGACGATGGTTATGAAGAAGGTTTTATGAAAGGTATGGAAATTGTAGCTCAATATATAGATTCACTATATGATACAAAGGATTCTTCTAAATCTGATATTATATTAAAAGAATTAAAAAACCTCCTAAAAAAATTAAACAATAATGAATAATATAGAGTTCAGTAAAACCGATTCTGAAGCATATAATTGGATTGTAAATAATCTTGATAAGCTTTCAGATAAAGACTTTACAAAAGTTCAAAATATAATGACCAGACTTTATAATATCGATTCTAGATTATCAATGCTTAAAGCATTAGAATACAATCTATCCCATAGTGCAATTAAAGTATTAGTTAATCTTAAAAACGAATATAATAATTTAAAGAATAAATGAGCATAGACGAACAAATTAAGATTTTACAAGCCTATAAGAACGGCAAGCTAATTGAAATAGAAGTCTTTGATAATGGATATTATTTATGGATAACATTGAATTCTGATAAAGATTATACCTTTGATTTCAGGAATAATAACTATCGTATTAAGCAAAAACCTAAAATTCGTCCTTATAAAGATGCTAAAGAATTCTTAGAAGCAAGTAAGGAACATGGGCTATTCATTGATACCTCTCCCCTTCAGTTGAGCAACTGCTACAACTTACCTATTTATGTAAGTCCTGACGGTGTGAGGTTTGTTCATAGAGCATATTCGTTTTCAGAGATAAAGAAATATCATTGGCAAGATGGTACGCCCTGTGGAATTGTTGAATAATAAATTAATTAAAGATGGTTATAAACTATTATTAGATACTCCTACTATACATATTTATTATAAGTGGTTTGATAATCTTAAAGTAGAAATTATAATAGAAGATGAAACTGAAGAATGTGCAAAAGATATTAGATGTCATATTGATGATGATAAAGGTATATCTTTAGGAGATTTAACAGTTAATAACTATAAAGAATGTAAGAGATTTATTAAATTTGTATCTGAACTAATTAAAGATAGAAATGCTGAAATACACTGATAGTCAAGTTACATTTAGCGAAGTACCAGATGAAATATCTTTATGTATTAATATAAGTAATTGTCCTAATAATTGTCCAGGATGCCACTCTAGCTACTTAAAGAATGATATTGGTACTTTATTAAGTAAAGAAGAATTATCTCGTCTTATAGAAACTAATCAAGGAATTAGTTGTGTCTGTATTATGGGAGGAGATTCAGAGCCTAAAGAAGTAAATAACATAGCTAAATTTATTAGAGATAAATATAAGCTTAAAACTACTTGGTATAGTGGCAATACTGAATTAAGTAAAGATATAGATATTAGTAATTTCGATTTTATTAAGATTGGGCCTTATGATAGAAATAAAGGCCCATTGAATAATCCTAATACTAATCAAAAGTTTTATGAAGTAGTTACTATGTCTACTGGTAAACAAAAACTTCATGATATAACATTTAAATTTTGGAGAAAATGACATTTATAATTCATTTTAAAGACGGTCATAGAGAGCAATATTCTAATCGATATGATGAGGATGATGAACAAGAAAGAGATGCTGCATGGGATGATGTATATATGACATTCCCAGAAGCTGATTATATTGAATCTTTTTAATTATGATAGAGATTAAAAGACTTGATGGTTGGAAATTAAATCCTAATGATAGAGTAGTTAATGCTATTCTGCGTAGAGCTGAAAAGAATAATGGAATCTGTCCTTGTATTCATACTACACCAGAATATAAAGGTAAAGATTTACATTGTCCTTGTACAGATTATACAGAAAGAAATAATTGTATTTGTGGTTTATATATAAAAGATGGGAACTAATTTTTATTTAAAAAGAAAAATAAACGAATCTACTAAAAAAGTTCTTAAAGATTGTATTGATAAAGATGATATAGATACAGTAAGAAGTATTCTTAATGATTATAAAGATATTCATATAGGTAAAAGAAGTGCTGGTTGGAAATTCTTATGGGATGCTCATTATTTTAAATATTTTGAACCAAATAAAGATAGTATTTTAAGATGGTTAATGTCTGGAATAATTTATGACGAATACGGAAGAACATTTGATATAAATGACTTTCTTTATAAAGAATTAGATGGCTTTATAGATAAAGGATATGATATAGAAAGCTTTTATAATAAAGAAACTCCTAATTATAGTTTAGATTCAAATATAAAGGAATTTAAAAGAAGGGTTAGTGATAAATATCCTGCTATAAATAAGTATGGAGAATTTTATATTGATAATTTAAGGTTTACTGTAAATGAAGATTTTTCTTAAATATGAAAACTAAATTAGTAAATATTAAAGTAACTGTACCTATTGATACAGATTTCTATATAGAAGTTTCTGAAAAAGAAACTAAAGAAAATATAATTGAACGTGCTAAGCAAGAAGTAAAATTTCCAACAGAATATCCTTTTATATTAGATAAGTATCTTAAAAGAAGAGGTATTAATATTGTTGGATTGGATAGTATGTTAAAATCTTGGAATCTTGGGGAAGTAAAGTATGAAGTCATTTAATATTATTATAGAAGATAATGGGATATTCAAATCATACAATATAATTCCTACTTTATTAAAAGTATGTAAGAATATAAAGATTTAAAGGTAAAGTAGAAAAAAAGATTGATGTATATGATCAAGTGATAATGAATCTTGATATAATTGTTGATATATTAAAAGAAGAGCTTAATGAATGAATTTCAATATTATGTTTAATAATATTTATATTCTTTCTAGATTATAGAGTTGAAAGAAGAATTAAGTTTTTAGAAAATGATATTGAAGAACTTAAAGAAAAAATAAATAATGAAGATAAACTTTAATTATAAATTTAAAATTAAGAATCCTGTAGTAATATGTTATATAAGTATTGCTAGTTCTAGATTTTATCTTACTGCTAGAGCAAAAGCATTTTGTTCTGAACATGATTCTTTTAATATTGAAAAAGGTAAAGAACTAGCTTTAGCTAGAGCTAAAGAATTAGTAATAAAGAAAAGCATCAAAAAACTTCACAGGGATAGAATTAAACTTAATAAATCTAGATTTACGTTAGATTCAGATATATTAGATATGTATCGTATGTCTGACTCTATCAATAAACACAGAACTAATATTGAACATAATTATGGGTTGGAGTACTGAATTATTTTGTAATATATCCTTTAATAAGGAAACTTTTAGTAGTAAGTTTGAAGTAGAAGATAAAATTGATGAAATCAAACAATATATACAAACTTGTAAAGATACATTACGGGATTTAGCAATAATGACCGAACCTGAAAAGATGTTTAATAAAACAGAAGATAAACCAATTTATTATTGTGTATCAGATGAGTTTGAATCTCAATTTAGTCTGCTCCAAGAATATTATGTAGATTTATACAAATTAGAATTACTTTTAGATAATTGGGATAATTGTCATACTAAGGATGGTTTAGCAATAGATCCTCCAGATAATATTCATTGGGACACAGCTTATCTTAGCGGTGATTTTATTAAAAGTGCAAAATATCCTAATAGATCTGATAAGTTTTAATAGATTATATTGATTTTTACTTTTTAAATATTTTTTAATTATGAACAAGAATTTGATTGATATTGAAGACGTAATTGATGATGTAACAATTATAGATGATGAAAATATAATTGACGATTACGAGGATATTCCTGATGGTTTAGAACCAGATTTGATTGGCGATGAAAATTATGACCCTGAAGATGTTAATGAATATCTTATAAATAAGGTAGAACAAGAAGAACTTATTAATTCTTCAAGGAATGATATAGATTTCTAATAAAAATGATATTAGATTCAAATAAAGTGGGTATTTGGTTTACTTCAGATACCCATTTTTATCATAAAAACATTATTAAGTTTGCTAATAGACCTTGGAATACAGTAGAAGAAATGAATAATACATTAATTAACAATTGGAATGAAGTTGTTAAACCTAATGATACGGTATTTCATTTAGGAGACTTTGCTTTTACTTCTAATGGTAATTGGAAAAAACTTATTAATGAATTAAATGGAAAAATCTATCTTATATTAGGAAATCATAAAATTTACGAATTTTAACAAGGAAACCTGAGGAAACCTAATTATATTTGTGCTGTAATAAATTTATTATTTTATGAGACAGCACAAATTAAACATTGATTATTTTAATGAGATTAATTCTCATGAGAAGGCGTATGTATTAGGTTTCTTATATACAGATGGATCAAATAGGGGAGATGGTATAATATTTTCACAGAATGTTGAAAGAATAAATATTCTTGAGAAGATAAAGAAGGCTTTAGATTCTGAAGCTCCTATTAGAGAACGAGTTTCAGGACTTTTTGTTCTTGAACTGTTTAGCAAAAAAATGGTTAAGGACGTTGAACGGCTAGGTGTTGTTAGAAACAAGTCCCTAATATTACAATTTCCAACTAAAGAGTTGGTTCCAGAGGAGTTTATGTCTTCTTTTATTCTCGGATATTTTGACGGAGATGGATACATTTGGAACGGTAAGAGAAAGAAAATGATAGTTAAAGATTCTTCACGCAAAGAAGGATTTAGAGAAAGGATAGTATATAATGTAAAATTTACTTTTACTGGATGTGTATCCTTTATTGCTCCTCTACAAGAGTATTTGGTTAAGGTAGGTATAGTAAAGAGAAAAACTAAATTAAACTACTCCAAAGCAAAGAATACAAATAATTCTACTTGTGACAAAGTGTGTACTATGGAGTACTCCGGCAGAGGACAGATAAAGAATCTCTATGAGTATATGTATTCAAAAGCCCCTATTTGGTGCAATGAAAAGAAGTTAAAATTTGAAAAAATATTTTGTGCTTCAGATGAGAAATCACCTGTAGAAACTGTGTTAACTGAGGAAACGGCTGAGAGGCTAATCCTCAACCAAGCCTCTAATGTGGAGGAAGGCTCATCGACTATCCCTGAGATGGGAGTAGGACCAAGTGGTCCGAAATACACAGCCCCTAACGAGCAAAGTCGAGGGTGTGAGATAGTCAGTTCTCATATGAATAAAGAAGTATGAGCTATGGGTATGAGATACCCTATCGGTACTAGTCTAACGAACTAGTATAAACACCAAGGACGAATTACATAGTCCGGGTAAATATGTATTAGATTTATTTGAAGGGGTATACAATCAATTGTTAATTAAAATTGATAATAGAAAAGTATATTTAAATCATTATCCTTTTCTTTGTTATGCTGGAACATATAGAGGTAAAGATTATAATACAATACAATTATTTGGACATGTACATAGTAATAAAGAAAATACTCATGGTAAAGATAAAGATAGATTAAAATATTTATTTCCTACTCAATATGATGTAGGAGTAGATAATAATAATTATTATCCAGTATCTTGGAATCAAATATTAGAAATTATAAATAAATATGGCTAACGTTTGTAATAATACACTTAAAGTATATTCTGATAATGAAAAGAATTTAGATTATGTATGTAAATTCTTTGATAATCCAAATATCAATTCAATTAGAGAGTGGGTAGATAATAACGAAATAGAATTTTATTTTGATTCAAAATGGATATTTCCAGAAGAATTAATGAATAAATTATATGAAGGATTACCAGATAAAAGTGATATTGATATGACCTGTTTATCAGTAGAACAAATTAATTTATATTGTGAATTTCATACTTGTGATGAAGAAGGTTGGCATTCAATAAGGTAATTTATGAAAATAGTTTATAGTACTGGTTGCATTTCAGAAGGAATTACAATTGATAATAAAAATTATAATTCTTATTCTAAAGAGGAAATAAAAAAGATTCTTCATAAAATGTTAGATAAGGTAGATAATATCGCAGACTTACAAGAAATTATGAGTAATCTATGTGAGATAGTAGGTTATTGTAAAGATCTTGGGCAATGCGAACAATGCGGAGATTGGGTGTATGATTATACTGTAGAATTATGAAAAAAATATTATTATTAAGTTTACTTGGATTATGTAGTTGTGATATAGTACTTACAGAAGAACCTATAACTGTAAGATATTATCCACAACCATATTATTATATTCCAGCTAAACCAATTCATCATCCTCCTAGGGTTTATCCATTAGATCCTCCAGGAAGATATTATCATTCTAAACCTCATAGACGATGATTGATATTAATAAACTTATTAGGGAAGCAATGAAATCTAATGATAGAGATGCATTGCGAACTTATCAAAACTTAAAAGCAGAAATACAATTAGTAAAAACTGCTAAAAATGCTAAAGAATATACAGAAGCTGTTGAGATACAACTGTTGAGTAAAATGTGTAAAAAATTAGAAGATGCAATTATAAGCTTCTCAGACGCTGGTAGAGACGATTTAGTTTCTTCTTATACAATTGAATTACATATACTACAAAAGTTGCTTCCTAAGCCTGTATCAGAGTCAGAGATATGTTCTGCTATTATATTATGGTGTGCTAAAAATGGGTATTGTGATGGTGTTACTGCTGATTGTTCAATCCCAAAAAAGGAAATGGGAATAACTATAAAAGCCATTAAAGATAAATATCCTAATGCCGATGGTAAATTAATTGCTAAAATTGTAAAATCTTATGTTGTATAAATTTATATCTGAGGAACCTTTTTATTATTATGGTTCAAAGTTTGCTGAAAAGGGGAATATTTTAGAAACAAAAGGTAGAGATACAATTATTAATTTAGATACAGGTTGTAAAATAGAAGGACTCGATGAAGTCATTGGACAACTTGTAGACAGTTGTGAATTTTATCCAGAAGATATACATTCAATAGTAAGTAAATCGGGTGAAACTACAGCTACAATAGACAATGTTAATCATCCTAAACATTACACATGGTTAAAAGATAAGTGTGGAATTGAGGTAATTGATATAGTAAGACACATGAACTTCAATTTAGGACAAATATTAAAATATATTCTAAGATTAGGGCATAAAAATGATAATAACTTTAGTAACTATGAGAAGATATTATCTGATTTGCATAAAGCTGAATATTATTTAAAAATGGAAATTAATAGGGTAGATAAATTATGCAAGAACAATGGAAATCATTGAGTAAATACAAGGGTTTAATAGAAGTTAGTACTCTTGGTAGAGTTAGAAGATTACATAGAAAATCAGATATATTGAAACCTAAACTGGATAAAAGAGGATACTTATGTGTTCATATACGAATATCTAAATTGGGGATAAATAAAATGGTTAAAATACATAGGTTAGTAGCCGAAGCTTTTATACCTAATCCAAATAATTTACCTATTGTAAATCATAAAAATGAAATAAAAACAGATAATAGAGTAGGAAATCTTGAATGGTGTACCCATAAATATAATGTAAATTATGGAACAGGATTAAAAAGAAGAGCTTATAATTCTAGAAATCAAGTACACAAAAGTTGTCCTATATTACAATATTCATTAAATGGAGAGTTTATACAAGAGTTTCCTTCATTTAAGGAAGTACAAAGGTATTTAGGTAAATCATATAGTAATGTTTGGAATGTATGCAATGGTAGGGGGATTAGTGCTTATGGATATAAATGGAGTTATAAATACATAGAAGGTAAAAAAATAGAAATTCCTAATTCCTATACTTGGTTTAAAAAGAATTATGGTTTAGATTTATCAATAATTTTACAAGACTTATCATTTGATATAGCTTGTGCCATTAAGTATATTCTTAGGTCAGGCCATAAGTCTGAGCAAGATGTACCTGATAAAGCTAAAGAAATAGAAGATCTTAAGAAAGCTATTTGGTATATTAATGATAGAATTAAAGAACTAGAACAGTGAAAGATATTATTATTAAAGGAAGATATAATACAGAACATTTATTAAAGTATATAGAAGATAATTTATATAGTTTAGAAAATTGTTTATATTTTAGAACTATATTAGATAATGATAATAATATTATTGCAGTAGATCCAGATAGCGGACCATTTATGCAAGTAGGTGATAATATATCTAACTTTATAGAAAATTCTACAGATAAAATTATAGAATCAATAGAATATAAAAATAAGAAAACTTTAATCAAATTAAAATAATTATGGACAATGGTTATCCTATGGGTGCTGAATTTGATCCAAATGCACCTTATAATCAAGAAGTAAACGAACCGAAAACAATTAATGTAGTTATTGATTTATGTATTAGTAAATCAGTACCTATTGAAGTTACTGATTATACTGTAGATGAAGATGGTAATCCTGATTTTTATTCTTGTGATTTATATGATGCAGTAAGTAATCAGATATATCTTCCTACGGAATTATCTGAAACAATTACCAAGTCTCTTGATTCAGTAAAAGATTTAAAAGAATTTAAGCACTATAATAAGAACGCTCTTATAGATGGATCAGATTGGGATATTGATGACTATACAATTACAGTAGAATGAAATTAATTAAATTTGGTGCGGATTGGTGTAATCCTTGTAAAATACAAAATTCAGAATTTGAAAAGAATCCTCCTAAAGTAGAACTACAAATAGTAGATGTTGATGAAGATACCGATAATCTAGCTTCTAAATATCATGTAAGAAATATTCCAGTTATTGTTCTATTAGATAATGATAAAGAAATACATCGTTGGACAGGATTTACTAAAACATATCAGATAAATGATTATATTGATAATTTAAAGAAACAATGAAATTAATAAATCAATCTGTAAAGCAACTTAATCAAGAACTTACTCTAGAAGGGGCTATGAAGGCGGCTGAATATGCTGGAAGAGTATGCTATAATTCCACAGATAAGATTACTGAAGATAGCTATAAAGGATTTATTAAAGGATTAGTAGCTAGAGGACACATGAGTCCTCTAGCTCATGGTATTATTTATTTTGATTTTCCTAAGGACTTTAATAATACTTATCTAACTATATTAAAGCATAATAATTTTAGTTATACTATTAGTTCTAAAACTAGGGTATTTGTAGCTACTAATCTACGAGTATTGTATGAAAATTTTAATCAGAAAGAAATAAATACAATGCTCCCATATATTACTAATGATGATAAGGGAATTAAATATAGTTCATTTGAAGTCATTACTTCTATAGGAGTAAGTAGAGAATTAAATAGGCATGCAGTTTCTTTAGTTATATGTGAACAATCTACTAGATTCTGTAATTTTAGTAAAGATAAATTTAATAGAGAGATTACTTTTATAAAACCAGAATGGTACTATAAGTGTAAGGATTATGTACAAAAAGAATTTGTTTCTACTTTAGGTCTTCTCGAAACTAATTATATGAACTGGTTAAACCTTGGATTAAAACCAGAACAAGCTAGAGCAATATTACCTTTAGAAACCGCAACAAGAGTTATATATACGGGTTTAAATATAGATTGGTTACATGTATTACTTCTTAGAAGTTCTAATATGGGGGCTAAAAATGTACACCCAGAATGTGCCGAGATAGCCAATTTGATTGCAAATAAATTTGATTTTAATATAAAAGACGTATGATAGTTCTTTGGTTTATTGCTGGAAGTATTCAGATTGCTCTTATTATAATGTTTATTAATATGACTCTTAATATTGGTAATATTAATCAAGTATTAATGAAAATATCTAAATCTGTATGTAAAGAAGAAAAAGCCGATATTGTAAAAGATAACAAAATACAATCTACGACAAATACTGTGAAAGAAGATAGTATACTACTGTGGCATTAATTATTAGTTATGGATAATAAAAAATTTAAAAATATAGTTTTTATCTGGTTATTAGTACTCACATTGTTTATAGTAGGAATGATAATGTGTTTTGGAGATATATATTCTAGATTTAAAGTATTAGATGAGGTATTTAAAACAATTCAAAACTCCTTAGCTTATTAATTATGAAAGAAAATCAAGTAAGTACATTGGAGAAAGTTTTATCTTTCTTATTTCCTATTATAGGTATTATTCTATATTTTATTAATAAAAATAATGTAAAAGATAGTTCAGAATATCTTAAGTGGTCAGGAATAGGATTTTTAATCGGTGTAATTTGTCAATTAATATTAATATCAGTTATAAGTTAATGAAGAAATTATTATTTATTTTAATAGCTTTAATTGGATTTAGTACTTCTATTTATGCAGGTACTTATGCCACTACTTTTAAAAGTAATTCAGTAGGAATTTGTTATTATATGGAATATGAGGATGCGTATGATTAATGGTGGGCAGTTGCTTGGAAGAATTCAGATACGGTTCTTATTGAAGGGACTGACTTGCTTTTTAATAAACAATACACTATTGAAATAGTATCACGTACTTATAAATCTTATATCCGCTCTATTGCAATTTGGGGTAAAAAACATCCGAATGCAACACATTTTCCCGATAGATATGTAGAAAAAATTATGTATTTCTGTAAATTAGTGAGTTGTAGAAAATTATCGAATCTTTCTAATGATTATTAATAATTATGATATATGAAACTATTGGTGTAATTATAATAGGTATTATAATTATTTATATTTTAGCTTGGTTATTCGGAGCAACTGAATGATTATACTATTAAGAACTTTGGTATGTATACTTATACTTTATGTATTTGTATACATACCTTTATTTATATTTTATTATGCAGACGACAAAATTTACACAGAACGATATAAACGAAGGAATAGAAAATCTTAAAGTAGGAATTTGTAATATAATTAATTCTTTAGCAAATAATAAAATATCTGAATTTACTTTAGAATTTCCATTTCCTACTACAGTAATGTATGAAATGATAATTAAATTTACTAATGGTGTTAAAGTAATTGATTATAATGCAGTAACAATTAAATTAAGAATACATAATTCTGTTAATATTTTAATTACTAAAGTTGGAAATAAGTATCATTTTGAATCTAATTTAATTAATCCTATTAAAGATAATCGAATAGTTAGTGATAAAACGTTTGCTACAAGATTAATTAGATTTCTAGAACAAGTTGAAGTTCAAGATATGATTAGTGAGGAAGAACAAAAATATCTACTTTCTGTAGCTAATAAATTAAGAAATTATCAATACTTAACTAGAACAGAAGAAGAAGATGTTTATTTTAAGAATATAAGATTTCCTAATAAAAATTAAGATATAATCTAATTTATATAATCTAATTCTTTCTACTCTGATATATTAATTTGTAAAATTGATATTTAATTAGTAAATTTATATTTTCGTACTGCGCATAATTAAGAAAGGACAAATATGAAAACATTTTTCAAAATGCTAACAATTTTAATTGTTGCGCTCATTTTTAGTAATGCACAAGCCCAGACCGCAAATCCTAGAGCTACTTATTATTATTGTGGTTCGCATGGAATGGGTTGGGGTGTAGCAGGAGGTGAACGACTAACTCCTCAAAAAGCAAAAGTCGTTAGATACATTGCAGTATCAAGAGAATTAGAAAGAAGAGGATTTAAATTAGGTATGTACGTAAAGGTTACAAGTAAATATTATCCGCACCTAAATGGTGTATGGAAGATAATGGACCGAATGTCTAGCAGAGTACATAATAGTATTGATTTTCTATTACAGAACAAAAGCGATAGAAAGAAAATGACAATGCCAAGACGAGTAGAAATTGAATTATTAACCAGTAGTACGAAATAAACATAATAAGGGGAAGAATGGCTATAGCAGCTATTCTTCCCCTTATTTTTTTACTATTGCGATTTAAAATATGCGTTTGCTGTATCTTTTATTGATCTAGTAAGACCTGTATTATTAAGCAACAAATATTTCCAAGATTTATCTCCAAACAATGATTGCCCTGTCTATTTAACTATCTAAACCGGAGCGGTATAATATGGAGGATTCATATTTTCTCCAAAGAACTATATTACATTAATTGGACCTTTAAACTAATCAAAAGACCTTGAAGAAGACTTATAAAGTATTTCTGTAAAAAAATTTTTTAACATAGGATTATCTTTTGCTGTCTTTTTAAATTCTGTATATTTCGGGCCTAATATTAACTAATAAAGTAAACCCAATAATAACGCAGACAATGCATCACTACTTAATTTATACATATTAGCTTTAACCATTGGATTTCCTTTTATATAAGCAAGTCCAGCCTTTAAACCATCTTCTTTACAAAGACTTATAATAGAACCAATAGAAGGAAATATACCCTATACAATAATAGGTATATCTTTATATACAGGACTACCAGTATCTTCTGTAGTTATATTACCAACTTCATCAAAAAATAGTTTATTACCTTTTTCATCTGTTTCCTATTCAGATGTTAACTATGATACTCCATTTTTCTAAGTTGACATAAAATAATTATTCACAATACCATTCATCCAAGTAGAGAATGAACCAAATAAAAAACCATATGCTCTATGCTCAGCCATAGCTTTTTTACTTGTATCATAAGAACCATATATATTATCGCCCAATGCTCTTATCGCATTAATTTCACGTTTAGAATATGGTTCTGGAAGATTATCGGTCATATTAATTGGCGCATCTAAATGGTCTTCATTATATTTTTTTACTTGAGAAAAATATAAAGCCCTAGCTTTTAAATATTCTTTAGAACCTTTAGCTCCATATTTAAATGCTTTAAATCTTTCATCCTTAGTCCAATCATATTTTAAATTACCGTTTTGATCTAAACTAAAAGCTTCCCATGAACCATCATGCATACATTTAGCTACAAATAAAGTCATACGATTTAAAAAGTCTGGACCTCTTAATGTACTATACATAAATGTTTCTCCATTAAGAATACCACTACGTCCAGTTTTTGCTCTTTCTGCAATACGCCCAATATCTGTATTTGAAATTCTATATTTTAAACAAAGTTTACTTAATAAATTCTAAGCCATTGGGTTTGCTGTAGAATATTTAAATACATATGCATATGCTTTTCTTACATTTTCTGGTTCTATATCAGTATTTAATTTTATAAACGAGCGCATAAAATTTTGTTCAGCACCTTCAAATGTATCACGTAATGAACCAATAATATTACCACCTAAAAGCATGTGTGTTACAATTCTTTTTATTGGAGAAATTACCCCGATTATTTTCTATTCTGTTTTAGACATAATAGAAGTATGAAATACATTTACTTTTAGATAATCTTGCATATATTTAATTTCTTTTTCTACTACTGATTTATTACCATTATAATTCCCTGTAAGGTATAATTGAAGCATTAAAGCTTTGGAACAAACTAATAATTTATTTAATTGAGTTGTTGAAATATGTTTAGCTAAGAAATCAATTAATAAATTTTCAACATTGGTTTCAAAAAATGGAGTACCATATTTTTCAATCCAACGTTTTCTTTCTTGTAATGCACTATTATAATTATTAGTACTTGTTACCATAGTAGTACTAAATGGATTTACTAAATGCATTCTATAAAAGTTTTCTGAATCTCTTGACATCATTTCTCTTTCTTCTTCAGTAATACCTTCAACAAATTCATCAAATGCAGTAGATGCGTCTCTAATTTTTCTTACAAAGTTTTTCATACCAGTTACTATGCCAGCAGCACTTGAGCGTTGTGTTCCTTTAGAAGCTCTTTCAAGTGGAACCCATAGATATTCTGGATGCCTTTTTATATACTCTTTGATTTTAGGATCTTCTGGAGATGTAAATATTGAATTTCCGTTTCTAGAAATACACTATATTTGATAAAGAACTTTCTTTAAAAGAGTTCTTTCTTCAGAATCCAAATCATTACTTTCGTCATATGGATTTTTAAACGACATGGCATCAGAATCAGGATCGTATAAATTACGATATACTGATGCCTAATTACCTATAATCATATTCTAAGCAGAAGTATAATTTTTATATTTATAAAAATCATCAAACATACCTCTAATCTTAGAATCATAATACTTTAAGAATTCTTCTGATACAGTATCATAAGTAATTAATAAATTATTTACTACTGTTCTAATATTTTCATCATCTACTGTTGCAGCAGTAAAGAAATTTAAGTTAATACTACTTAAACTGTTTTTATTTATAGCAGTTTCTCCTCTTAACGTAAGTAATGCATTTACTGACATTACATATAGTGTAGCCAAGTTTTTATTAAATTTACTACTTCCCTCTAATGCTCTAGCTACTTTTTCTGGGTCTCCAAAATCTGGGCGAATTGTTTGAATTTTAGTAATAATATCGGTTAATGCTTGAATCTAAGTTACTTTTGTTTTAGCGTCTTTTAAAGTTTCAAAACCATAACGTTCATATTCTTTAGTTAAACTTAAATTTGCACCATCAGTAACTTTATTATATTCATTGAATATTTCTTCAATTGGGTCTGTAAAAGTAGTATTTAAAAAATTATTATTAATTTTATTATCTGGATTTGCTTCATTAACTATAGAAAGAATTTTCTAGAAATAATTCTTATTAAATTCTCCAATATTAAAAGCTCTATACGCACCATTACCACAAGAACTAACCACTCCAAGTGTTCCTAATATAATATTATCTCCTAATTCTGGCAACATTTCATTAATAAGTTCCATAGTTCTTACAGCTTCAACATTACCATAATCAGATTCAAGATCATTATATTCTGTATCTTGCTTATAAAAGCCTAATATGTTATTTCTATTTCTTCTTATATTAGCGTGCTATTTAATATTAAAATTAGATAGAGTAATTACATCAATAACTCCGTCTTTACTTTTAAAAATTAAAATTCCAGCATCAATTAAATCATCAAGTAATTTCCAATTGTGATTAATTACTTCTTTACCATTTACTTCCTCTTTTGTATAATCTAATAAATATTTACTAAATATACTTTCTAACTATTGAGATATAGTAGCCAAACCTGTAACTTTTTCAAAAGAAAGAAAACCTTTTTCATAAGCATTTTTAACTGCATCTTTTATTTTCTAAACTGTATAACCTTTATTATCATCTAATTTATCAAGATGTTTTGTTATAAGTTCTTTAATTTCTTTATTCTTATTTTTATCAGTTTTTTCTTTAATGTCATACTATTTTCCATCAATAATTACTTCATACATATGATCAAGTTCATTGACTTTCTTAATTATAATTGGTTCTATACCAGTTGGATCTTCAGATGGGGCATATTTAATCCAAGATTCTGCAGTTTGACCCAATCCATCTTCACGGAGATTCATAGTTGGAAATATTAATTTACAATTATCAGTAGCTTTAACTATTACGTTTGAAGAAATAGTAATTGGAGTTGAATTATTTTCTATAAAATAAGATGCATTCTTTACATACTTATGCATAGCAAAACCAGAATCTGATTTACGTGTACTATAATTTATAGTACCATGAACTTTAGCTTTAAGTAGATTACCATTCTATCCATATTGAAGCTATACTGGAATTACGCTTAACTAAATATTTTTTGTATTAACTCCATTATATTCTAATATAGATTTTAAAAAAGCTAACTAATATTTAATACGTTCTTTTTTAACTTGAGGCCATTCATTTGGATTAGAAGCAGTAGTTTTTATAACATATAATCTGATTGTACCATCATCACCAATAGTTATCCAATCAAAGTGTCCATAAATATCTTCTCCACTTGATTTTATTTTAGCTTTTAAATTTACACCTCGTATAGTCTATTTTTCAGAATTTAATTCACCAGTTTCGGATATAAATGTTTTTCTTAATGCATCCTATACTACTGCTAAATTAGGAATTTTTTCTTCAGAAATTCCTTTATTTTTTAATGCACCCTATACTTTAGCTCCATCCTATTCAAATAATATTTTAGAACCAGCAATCATATGAACATATTTTGCATCCTTTTTAATTAATTCATTCTATTGCTTTTCTGTTTTTAAATGCTAATCTATCTATTCATCATTCCAGCCTTTAGCTGCTAATTCCTATTTTACCTTAGCATCATAATTTCCATCTTCATAAGTTGGAACTAGTAAATGATCATTAATATTAAATGCTGAAGAATTAATAAATAACTAAACATTTAAACCACCTTCTGGGGCAGGAGAAGGGTCATTTGGGTCAACGGATTCTACTAATTTAAGATCCTTAACATTATTCTATTTTATTTTATCTATCTAACTTTTTTGTCTATCTTTACTAAATACAATATCAGTAATATCTGAAGCAAGTTCTTTATCCCTTAAATAATTCATTAATTCAGTATAATTACCAAAGTTCTAAAAAACTTCACCATTTAATATAATTGCATAATTACAATAATTCATATTAACAATCCTCCCTTATTCCATTCTTCTAATCTTTATTATATTCACTAATCTATTGATTGATATAATTAGAAATACGTCTAGACTATTGTGTACTACCAAAATCTAAATCTTTTCTTGACATTAATTTAGCTACTTCTTTATTAAATTTATTAAATATGACAGTTAATTTAGAGCCATAAAAACTATTAATATTTTCTATTTTAGTATCAAAAATAGTTTCTGTAATGTTTTTTAATGTTTTATCATTAGTATCAAATACTTCTTTAGTTTCTAAATTAACATTACCACGTATATAATTACTAAACAAATTAGCAAAGACTTCTTCTCTAAGATCCATCTCAGAAATTCCTGGATAAGATTCTTTTATTTTTTTATACATACGTCTTCCTTCATTAGTATTAATTACTAAATTAAGAAGATTTTCATAGTTATTACCTAAGTCTGGATTTGATTTAATCATACCAAGAATTAAGTGTACATGTTCGTGTAATAAATCAGAAGGTCTTGCTATTGTACTATTAACATATACTTTACCATTATAAATAAAAGCTTTATCTATATTCGGATCAAATAAATTACCTCCTATTTCTTTATTTAAACTTTCAATTTCACTTGCATTAATTAATTCAACATCAACATTAAACTAAGATTTTAATACATCAGAAATAGTAGTCATCCAAGTAATCATTGGAGTAGATTTTTTTTTAGTCTATTCCTTTACACTATCGTCTGGAACTGGAATAACTTGATAAACAATATTTTTATTATATTTATATTTTTCATCAAATTCTCTACTTTCAATATAATACTTTTTAGTTTTAGCTTTATCTATTTTATTAGCAATAGTATCCATACTTTTACCATTTCTATTTGAAGTACCTAATTCTTCATTCATTTTATAAATAAATAAAGCTACTTTTTCTGGAGTATTAATCTTCTATAGAATATTTTCTCTATACTTTTTTTGAATACCTACTTCTTTTATATATTCTCTAAATGTCTACATATTAAAGTTTGGATTAGTAACAAACTAATCTTCACCACCTCTAATATCTGTTTTTACATCAACAGGAATATCTATAGATTCTATAATTTGTCCAGGTTGATAAGAAGTTTTACTGATTATTTTTTCGTTAACAAAACTTTGATATACTTTTTTACCATCTATAATTTCAACAGGTCTATATTTAAATTCTATTGCTGAATTACTGATAATAGGTTGTGCTTCTATTCTTTCGGCAATAGCATTATGAGCATCTTCTAATGAATCATATCTTGTTCCAAAAGCCGATGAAAGTAATGTACCTCTTGAGATATAAAATTTATCATTATCTTTATAAACATTATATCCAAGATACTTGCTTACTTTTAATGTATTAATAGTATCCTAAGTAATACCATATTTAGTTTCAATAGGTATTGCCTTAGATTTTAATATAATTCCATTTTCTGTTTCTTTTAAATAACCATATCCAAAATCTGGAACTAATAAACGTTCTAAATAATCTTTACTTTTACCAGATTCTTGCAATTGTCTATAGCCTCTAATGTTTGCATCTTCTAATTCTTTTGGATGTTTTAATTTTAAAGCTTGATATAAATCATTATAAGTAATAAGAATTTTAAAATCACCTAATGTTCTTTTTCTATAATTTAATTCTGTAGAAAATGGATCATCAAATTCTTTAATCTAATTCCAATTTCTTAAATTTCTTACAAATTTTTCTAATATCTAAATGTTAGATACACCATCAGTAGAAGTGTTTCTATAATTCTTTTTATTCTAAAGATAATCAATAATCAAATCTTCAAAATTATCAAAGCCTTTATTCTTTCTAATTTTATTTAAAGGTTTATAATATTCAGAAGATTTATCAATATTTAAACCATAATCTCGGATTTCTTTTCTAATTTTTAAAAATCTTGCTAAACTTTGTAAATCGTATTTATTGTTTTTAAGAATAAATAATTCTTCTCCGTTGTTTTGAACAATTCTCTATTGAATTGTTTTACCTTCTAATTTAAGTTCATCTACTAAAAATATATTAACATTTTCTTCTGGAAAATCAATATCACTATATTGTGACATACCTCTAAGTTCAGCTAATGAATAATTTCCTTGTAAACCATCAAGTCCAACTTTTTCTATATTGGATACTGTAATAGTTCTTTTTTTAATTTCTGATTTTTTTTCTTTTAATAAAGGAATTAATTGTTTGTAAACAAGGTCTTTATTATTTACTAAAGCTGAATATAAATCCGCTTCTTCAATATTGGTAGAGGGCGCTGAACTCTCATAATTCAGCACCACTTTCTTACCATTAATTAATATTATAATGTTACAATCCATTACTTACATATTTTATTTATTTGTGTAATAGTTCCCTCTTTTAAGAACTACTTAAAATAAGATATGATTTTTTCAATATCTTCTTCTGAAGCATTTGTTTCTAAACTTTGTTTTATAGTATTAATTATATTTTCAAAGTAATCAGAATACTTGCTTCCTAATACAAAATATCTTCTTATATTATTTACTCTTTCAAATAAATCATTTTCAGATTCACCTGGTTCTTGTATAATAAATGATTCATCATTCTTACCTTTCATTACAATAACAGGAATAGAATTAGATTCCAGTTTAATAATACAAGGATCTTGATTACCAGAAGTACTTCGTACAATTCTTGCTGAATCTATTAAAACGTCTTGATAATTAAAGTAAAGAGGAATTTGATTTGATTCTAATTTTACATCTTTAGTTCCTTCTAATATTGGCACTCCATACCAATCTAAATTAGCTTCATAATCAAAGAAATTACGAAGCATAGGGATATCTCTTAAATAAGAATTAAATAAACTAGTAATTCTATTCTTGCCATATTGGTTTCTATTTATAATAATATTATAAAGAACAAAAGCATCAGCTAATGTCATATTGTCAGTTATATAAATCTTATTTAAATCTCCAATTCCTTTTTTATAATTCTAGAATTTTTTCTAAGATTCAGAACTATCTTCAATTGTCTACATATTTAAAGATACTTTATAGAATGGAATGTCTTTTTCTATTGCTTTAATTAAAGCAGCAATAAATGGATTCTATGATAACCCTTTTACTTGTTCAGTAATAATATTTCCATCTTTATCTACTTTAGTAACTTTACCCTATTTTAATTCGGGAATAATCTTATTTTCAAATATATATTTGAAAGAACCAATATTTGCTTTAGAATTTAAATTTAGTAAACCATCTTTTTCAAATGTATTTACTCTACCATTAATATCCAAATATTTAGTTCCTTTAGAAACAGGGAAAGAAATATTTTTACTTAAGATAAAATTATTGCAAATAATTTTATCAATAGATGTTAACACCCTAGCTTGGTATTGTTCTGGAATATAACTAAACTACTAAGACATTTCTGAATATACTACATCGAATGCTTTTGATTTAAATGAAATATTATCATCTACTTCAAGTACGGTAGAAAATAATTTTCTAATTGCATCAAACTAAGGTATCTTAGTAAATGCATCAAATACATTTACACACTTCTTTACTAGGTCGTATTCTCTAGCAATTTTTTCTCTGTAGTCTTCATCTATAGTCCAACGTTTAACATCTAAATCTTTAATATTATTAATAGCTTCTAATTCTGAAGTTGTTTTACTTGAATCTTTTAAAGCATTCTTTTTAGCAGTAGCTAATATATTCTTCAACTGTATTACTTTTGCTTGTAAGTCAACTTTATTAGTAGGTATTCCCTAATTAAATCCATAAAGTCTACCAAGATTACTAAATTCATTAGCTGCTTGTAACACATTTAAGAATTCATTACAATCTGCTTGTAATTCTGCTTTATCCATAGTAGTTAAACCTAATCTTTCTTTTAATGCCTATGTTTGAAAATTATACAATGAAATAGGTTTTCCATCTTCATCATATAATTTAGTTTCACTTCTTGCTTGTTTAACTGCATTTTCTAATGTAATTTGTTCCTAACCAGAATATATATTTTCTTCTGTTAATTCGTAAACGAATCTAGCAACAGGAGATGTCATAAATGATACAATATCGTTAATATTATATCCCATTGTAATTAAGAATAAATACATTTTAGCAAGCTTAGATCCACAATTAATCTAACCTAATATAAGCTCTTTTGCATTCAATTTTATTATTCTCATACTTTCATATAAGTTTAGACTATATCTTAATTCAATATATTTTGAATTCTCAGCACTTCGGATTTTTAAATCCTATTTTATTAAAATAGTCGTTGCACCATTGTATGGCTCAGAGATTACCCCAACCTTAAATCTTATTACTATAGTAAGGTAATTACTCTTACAAGTAATTTAAGTTTTTAACAGGGCTTTTCCTGAATTCACTGAGTATTTTATCCAACTGACTCTGCTTTATATATTTATTTTGGATCAGTTGCTGCAGAAAGCACCTAACTTATCATTAAGTCAACCTATAGGTTTCCTGTACTTCGTTTAGAGAAACTTTCAGCTATTTTTGGATCTACTCCTTCAAAATTCATCTAAGGTAATCCATTAAGTGTTAATGTTTTTGGATTATTCTTTGCTCTACCAGCAATTCTCTAAGTAGTAAAAGCAAATGTAGCATGTTCTATATTCTAAGTTCTTATAGCATCGTTTAAATAGTAATGCCAAAGGAATGATGCCTTTTCTGCATTAGCTGCAATACCAATCACATTCTTACCAACCATGTTAATATACTACATTGTAAATTTAGTAATTGGATCTAATAAAGTAAGTTTAGAATTTTCTTCAGCTCCATTACCATATTTATTAGAAGCATTTCTAATTACATCCATATCAATTGGAGAATATGCAGTAATCATATTTCTTAAACTTTGAATAGTATTCTAAATATGAGAAGAAATAAAATTCTTACTTATTTCCTATGAAAGTTTTGCAGGAATTTCTGTCTATTCGTGAGTTATTAAATTCTATAATACTTTATTTCCATACTTATTATGATATGAAACATTTATATTATTTTTACCACCATGCTCATAAGGTTTAACTTTATACAATTTGTTTAAAAGATTAGCATAAAGTTCTATTCTTTTTGCTTTTAATTTATTATTTTCTGGATCTTTCTTTATTAGATTATCGACCTTTTCTATATTATTTACGTCAATATTAATATCTACAATATTATTTAATGATTCTAATAAAGTTGGATCAGTATTACTGCTAGTTAAACTAGCTCTAAGTTTAGCTTCATTACTAATAAAATTATATACTAAATGCTTTGGTTGAGGTAATTTTTCAGAAGCTTCTAATGTTTCAATAGAAGAAATATCAAATAAATTACTCCAACCTATATAACGCCCATTATCATCAAAACTTAAACCCATGATATATGCTTTATCAATATCCGATTTATCTCATGTCTTTCAACACAAGTCCGACTATATCATCATTATATTAAAATATAATGTCTCGCACTTCGGAACCTGACTCCTGCAATTTTATAAATTCTTCCTTAGTTAAATCCTTTCTTATTTTATATAGAAAAGATGGAACTTGCTCTATATATGGTTTTACTATTTTAATAAACTTTTCGCAATCTAGTTCAGAACTAGACGCTATAGAATAAGTACCTTTTCCTTCTTTAAAAGGTCTGAAGTGTATACCCCATACTTCATCAAAGTAACTTATTATTGTTTTAATAGTGGTTTCATCAACACATGTAGCTATCTTAATAGTGTGTTGAATAGAGCTTCTTTGCTTTGATGTGTTAACATTAATACATCCATCGTCCATATACCAGATGGCTAAACCTAGAGGATTTAACCATTCTAATAGTTTTCTAGTAATAGTTTTCTTTGGAACGTAAACAGACCTACGCAGTGCTTTTATAGTTGGGATAAGAGACATCTGTGAGTACAACACTTCTTTTCCAGTATTATATCCGCACTTGGATATATATTCTTTTACCCCATTATTCTTAATTCCATAAGTGTTTAATAAGTTAACTTTCCACTCTAAATACTCTCTCTGCAGGGTAGAATGAGATAGTTTAAACACATAATTACTAGATATAGTTCCATCTCCTATTAGAAGAGCTATTAATAGACTCTTCTGTTCCTTACTAAGTCGAATAAATTTTCTTTTTGTCATACCTCGTTTAATAAAGTTAGTTTATTTAAACGAAGGTTCCTACTCCCTCTCGGGATAGTCTGTGAACCTTCATCCTTATAAATATACAAGAAATTTTGTCAATTAACAAGTCCTTCCTGTAAATATTTATCTAGGACGCTTGGCTGCGGATTGTCCAATCCTACATGCTTTTTACTATGTCAGCAATAGTTAGTTGCTGCCTTTAGATGTATTCCTACTCTAAATTAGTACATATAGGCTCTAAGAAGTTCCCCGCAATTTACGAGATTTAAAGACTACAACTCTGTTTATAGTCTGAACCCTGTAACCATGTCTACCATGCAGTTACAAAACATTGTCCAGTTTTTACTCCAGTATAACCTACAGTTTTCATTTTCATAAACGATTGTAGTGTTTGTGCTGGAATACGAGAAGCTGTAACGTATAATGATTTAAGAAATGATGTATATAAATTAGTCTATAATGAATCTTGATAATTATTTAATGCATCTTCTAACCCTTTAATATTAAATTTATCTTTTTCTATTTTAGCTTTTTTAAATAAAGGAATTACATTGTTTATATAATCATATAAATTTTTATCATACTTTATATTATTAGCAAAAGAAGTAAGTGCTTTCTAAACAGATTTACCAGATTGTAAAGTCATTTTTCTATTAAACTAAACTCCGCTATAAATATCAGCTTTATATATTTTAGATAATATTGTCCCAATAGCCTTATCAATTTCTTGCTCGAATCGCTAATTCTAAGTTAATACTTTTACTTTTTCTTCTCCCTTGTCATAATAAGTTTGAGTTAAATCTTCTTGAGTAAAATTTCTTTTTTCTAAAACTCTTCTAAGATTTGTTCTATTTATATTATAAAGATTATATCCTATTTGTGTATCTCCATTCTATGTTTCTGTAACTTTATGTTTAGAAATAAATTCAATATATTCTAACACTCGTCCATCATCTACTCTGAAGTTCTTTTGATTTTTAACTGGAACTCCATTCTACATAAATTTATTAGTTTCTTTATTATAAGTTACATCGTTGTTTACTATTTCTCTACCTATTTCAAATAAAGGAATATTATCATTCGTAACGAAATATACTCTATTTACAATTTCTGGAGAATCAGGAGATATATCATTATACTATGTTTTATATTTACGTTTACTTATATTACTCCACTCTCTATAAAAAGATTCACAATTTTCATTATTTTTCTATAATGGTTTTAATGTAATATACAAATGCTCTCCGTTTCTTTTAGTAAACGTAATATCATAATTTTCTGAATCTAAAGTAGATTTTGGAATCTAGAAATAATCCTTTCCTTCTTTCATAATATCTACTAATGAATCTCCCTCAGATATACCAAATTTAGATGTATATAAGTTAGACATTATAATTTCAGCAGAATCATTTTTTAAATTATGAACTTTATATTTTTCTTTATTTTCAGCTGTAAATATCCCTTCTTCAACTTCTTTAAAGGCTTGGTCAATATCATATTTTGCACGAATTTCTTTTATTCTTGCTTCTAGTGTATCATCATCTAAATTCTATTTAGATAATTGATGTATTTCTTTAATTTGACCTTTAACTCTCCAGTGATTAAATATATTTGTATGATGAGTTACTTTATTTTCATCAACATAATCCCATTCTATTCTTACAGGAGCTAGATTCCTAGGAACTGTTATATCTTTCTAAAAAGAGATTTGAATATCATTATTATATACTGGAATTTTTATTCTTCTATTAGTAGCCTTGTTTATAACATCCCTCTTTTCTACTTCTGTAAATCCGAGTTTTGCAAATCTTCCTATACCATGAATACCACCTTTAGTTAGTTCTCCATAAGTTGATAATTTATGATTTTCAGGGATTATTAAAGCACAAGCTTTAAATAGTTTTTCTTTCTATTCTGGGGTAAAAATATTTTCTCCACCTTTTGGCTTAAAATGAATAGCCCAACTATCTACTTCTTTATTTGTAAAAGGATCAATATCATGAACTAATTCAAAATAACTATCTGGATCTCCTAAAGAAACACGATATGTATTATTAACTTTAGTTTCATCACCTTTCCAAGGTTTCTTAACTTCGGTTACTGTTACTCCAAATAACTTTTTTGCTAAATAAATTCTTGGATTTTCGGTAAAGTTATAATAATCATCAACCCCATTTAAAGAAATATGTAGATTTGTTTCCTAACCTAATATATTTATTTTACATAGTATATTATCAGTGGGAATAAATACATCTGGACTTTTATATGATTTTTGTTTCTACTGTAAAGAATTTAAATGTTGTTTTACAATATCTCTATTAGCTTTAGTAATGTCTAATTCTTTAGAAGAAAATCCTTCTTCTTGAGCTTCCTTTAATACATCCTCAAACTAATAAGTTTTATATCCGTTTTCAGAAGGTATATCATAGATCATAGACATATCATAAGAAGGAACCATTACTGTACCTAAACCAGGGTATTGTCTCTTAATAGATTTTTTGTTTATATTAGAAACAAACTAACTAAGAATATTACTATAAATATTTGGATCACTAAATGGAATCTTTATTTTATCTTCTTCGTGATTAATGTTTAGATTAAAATCATCTTTTAAAGACTTAACTATTGATTCAGCTAATCCTATATTATTCTTACCAGATTTAATATTATTTATAATAATTCTACCAACGGCTTCATATAAATCAGAAATATTATTATTTTTTCTAAATTCTTCAATTGCATTTAATTCAATATCAGATAAATCTAATGCAATCTAACCAAGTTGTTCATAAATTTGTTTAACGTAATCGTGATAAAAGCCATTAGCATCAAGAGAACTAATAACCTAACTAAACTCAGTCATTTTAGCTTCATCAGCAGTATGATCTGAATCCTACTGAATACCATACATATTAGATTTTACTTTAACAAAACTAAATTCTTCATCATCATACCAAGTATTTCTTTTATTAATATTTCCTGCTCCTTCCTTAACAGCACTATCATTTACTAATTTATGAATCATTGCTTGTTTTAATGGCTATTGATATTTACCAGATTCTGTTTTATTTGCAACAGCGTTTACATATTTAGTTACTGCCATTAATGAATTCTCAGAATATACAAACGTGTTCCCATCAAATGATTGAGACCAGATTCCACCTAATGATGAATGTAATTCAAATAATGAATCAATAGTATGTAAATTCTATTTCTGTTTCTAATTTGGATTTAATATTTTATCACTATATATATGATCACCATTCTCATTAAAGTAATGATATACTTTTACTTCATCTCCAACATCATTACCAAATATATCAACTTCTACTTCTACTGTATAATAGTCATTATTTTTAGCTCTACCAAAATCTCGAATTTCATAAGTACTATCACCTTTTTTATAGTATAATTTATTATTAGGTTTTATATCCTATTCAAGAATATCGGTTTGAAAATCTATTTGATGATCGCTTTTATATTCACAACCGTTAATTAAATCAACTTTTCCAAATCTCCAATTACCATTAGAATCATGCCATCTTTTATGATGCATCTTTTTAAATACATTATAAAGATCCACGCCATGTCCGTCTTCATTTAAATTATTACCAATGGATTCACGCATCCATTTGTTGGTTATTGCAGCAGTTGCATATTTAAATAAAGTAGATGTTCCATATCTACTATTAAAATCATGAAGAATTGGTTTCTTAATTGTGCCAACCTCATTGCAACCTAATGACATATTTTCTAGATTAGACATAATAGGACTTTCAAGAGCAGAACCGTCGTGTGCTTCTATAGACTTCTAATCTCCAGAAAAATTAAATACAGGTGCTTTAATATCTTCTATATATGTAACGTTTATACTTTCTGGAATACCTTGTAAACTTGGTTCAATTTTAGTCATAGTACCAGACATAATTACATTACGTTTAAACTATGCATTTTCACCAAGATTTTCCATTAAATATATCTAATTATCATATACAGATTTTATAGAATTTAGTACTTTCTAATAATCATCATCAATACTATAATTTTGATTTAATTTAATTTGTTTACTTAAATCATAAAAACTAAGATTATTAGTATCTCCAAAAATCTACGACAATGTTTTACTAATAAACTCTTCAGATAATCCCTATTTTTTAGCAGTTTTTACAATCTAATTTCTAAGATTTAATTTAGATAAAGCTTTTATTCTATGATTTATCTCAGAACCAGTAGTCTAAAATCTTAAATTATTTCCAATAACGTTATCAATATAAAAAAATCCATTTAATGCTGGATTGAGTTCTATATCATCATCTAGATTTATGTTTTGATATAATATATTTTCTTTATGCAATTTTCCATCTTCTCCAATAATTGTTCGTTTTGCAAGAACCATATAAGTATTAGTACCTACAGATTCAGTCCATTCATCTGTACTTGCTCCAAATTTTTTAATTACACTATAGATAGAATCATTCATTGGGAAAGCTACTCTTTGCTAAATTAAAGTACGTAAGAATTTTTTCTTTTCGTAATTTAATCTTTCATTAAGAGTTATTTCATCGGCATATAATTCTTTTGAGAAATGATAGAGTAATTCATTAATAGTTAATTTACCTCCAGATATCTTTCTATAATGTAAATCACTATATAAAACTAAATCATCATTAAACTATTTATTATGGTCTTTTACTAATTTAAGTAATTCGTCTTCAGTAATAGTTTGTAATTTTTCAGCAACATCTTCTATTGTTTTAACTTCAGGTAATATTTTTTTGTAATCTTCAACTATATTATTTAAAACCTACTTATAATAAGCTCCAATAGTATCCATCATCTATTTAGTCATAAAATTATTAAAATTATTACTACTATAAATTGAATCAGGAAATATATCACTAAGTCTTATTTTATTCATTATAAACTTAGTTTTGTCTGACTAGGTTGTACTCTATGTATAAATAAATCCTTGATTAATTGGAATAAAGAATTTACTCATAATAGCATCTTGATATAATTCTGCTTTAGTGAAATTCTTAACTTGTTTAATTTTAAAATCACTGGTTTTTATTTCTGAATTTATAGTTACCTATTCTATAGTTGTTGGATACTTTGAAAATAATAATCTACCTGTAGCTTGATTATTAGATTCTTTTATTTGCCTACTTATTTCGGCACTTAAAAACGTAGGACTATAATTAGGAATATGATTAAAAGAAAAATCACTAATTACAGCTTTAGATGTATCTCTTTCAAGTAATGCTCTTGTTTTGGCTAACTATTTAATCCATATTTCATTACCCTAAATTACATATAACTAATCTCCATTATAATAAGTTTTAAAATATTCTCTTTTATTCGTTTCTGCATCTTTAGCAAATGTGTCAGTTACAAATTTAACAAGATTAAAACTATTATATTCTTTATTTTCTACAGCCTTTCTAAAATCTTTATAAATGTTTAAAGATTTTAAGTTACGTGCTGCAGCTAAAAATATATTTTTATAAAAGCTAGTATTATATTTTTGAGAAATTAAAAATTCGTTTAAACCTTGAATATTTTTACTAAATTGTGTTTGAAACATATTATCTATGAATACTAATGTATCCATAAATTTCTATTCTTCAGAAGATAAATTTTCTTGAGCTATTAAAGCTACACGGTTATCTAATGTATTATTTGGAACATGTGGTAAATTAATTTTAAAATCGTCTTGATTCATACTTTTAGAAAGTATGTTTTTACCATTTTTTTCAATAATAATAAAAATACTATTTCCGTTAATATTTATTTGATAATCTTTATTATTACTTCCTATTTTTGATGGATAAACATCTATAATAGATGTATCCATTGTATATATATTTTCATTAACTGACTAAATTACTTCAAACTTTCTACTATCAATTGAATATTTTTCTTTAACTTTAGTATCATAATTTTTAGATTCTGGATTATATGCAGTCTAAAGATAATTTAAAGATGTATTAGAATTAATAACCCCTTTTAAAGTTTGAATTAAATTATATCTTGATTTAAATCCTTTTTCTTTAAGATAATTCTATTCTATTTTATTCCAAGATTTTTTATTATCTGGATCAAATACAATTCTATAAACAGAATAAAGTACATTAATATCATTACCATCAAATTCCAATGTACTCATTTCTCGTATTACGCTTAATCCTCCACTTTTAAAAAACTTTTTAAAAATTGTCTAAATAGAATTATCAAAGTCAGAATTTAAATTTATAATTGCATTTCGTAAATCAACATCTGAAATTTGATTTGCTAACGATTTTAATTTAGTAAAAGTACCAACAAAATCTTTTACACTAAGTTTACCAAATTCTTCATGCTTTCCAAAATAATCATATAAAGGAATTCGTTCTATTAAAAACTAAGAAAATTTAGACATTGTTTTTACAGCATCTGGATTTTCATCACCCCACGTTTTAATAGCATTACTATTGCCTATAGATAATGAATATTTATATTCATAGTTAGAAAACCCAAAATCATCTTCAACTTGTATAATTGGATTTACCTAATTTTTAATATCAATAAATTTATCTAATGAAGTTTTAAGAATAGTATCAAAATAGTCTAAATTTACAAAAGCACTAACCGCTCTATATAAATCTCTTTCCTTTGATGTAACTCCATCTAATTCTGAATTCCATCCTTTTTCAATATTGTTTAAAAAAGTACCATCATGCTTTAGTTTAGCAATAATGTTATACATTGCTGTAAATACATTATAATAACCTGTGGATTTTCTTTTAAGTTCATCATTTACTTCTGATTCTATATATAATATTTTAGGAAATAATTTATCATTTATACGTTCATCAGAAAAATAATTTTCAATTAAGAAATTTCTTACTATTTGATATTGCTTTTCTTGATAATCAATTATATTAGAATTGAATGTATAATCATTATCAATTATCTCTCCTGTTTCTGGATTTATAATAGATAATGTCATCATTTCATCTTGAAATTTAGTTTGGCGTAAATAATCTATTGCTGGATTAGTTGTACCAAATACGTCAGATATCATATCTTTATATCTTATTTTCTAAACTTCTTCTTCACTTATAAGGTCAGTTCCTTTTATAACTGCAGAAATAGATTTTTCTAAATCAGAAGGAGGTGTATTCTCTAACAGTTTAGATTTTACTTTATCTAAAATTTTTTCTTTATCGTCATCTTCTATATTATTATTCTTTTCTAATCTTTCTTCAATCTAACTTATTAATTCATTTACATTCTTTAAATACTAATCTTGATTTAAAGAATTATCTAGACTAGTACTGAAGTCTTTTGACTCCAGTACTTTCTAGATTTCTTCTGAAACGAAGTTAGGAACATCCTGTACATTTTCTTCAGGCTTTATATCTTGGATGAAATATAAAGATCCAGAATCTTCGTTTTTTGAATAATTACTTTTCTTACATTTTTTTGCCATTGAATATTATTATTTTAAGAAACAACTATCACTAGAATTATTAAATTCATCTAATTGTTCATATAATGATTTTAGATAGTTTTCTTTACTTTCGTCCGAATCATCTATCTTACTTTCCAATTTAGTTTGTATTGCTTTTATTATAGCTTTAGCACTATTTTTAGATAAAGCCTAATTTGGATTTCTTACTAAATTATTAATTCGTTTATCATTTAATTCGGATAAAACTTCTTTAATTATTGGAGTATTAGCAAAATCTCCAATTGTTTTAATTTCATTAATTGGTTTTGATTCTTCTTCTATATTAGATATTTTAGTTTCTTGAGCTTTTTGTTCTTGAGTAGGATTAAGAATTTTTGCGGTATATTGTTTACTTTTTACAAAATTTGTATTCTCTCCATCAATTAATTTTATGGAAAGATTACCAGAATTTTGATATTGAAGATTATATACATTTCCATTATCGAAAGTAATTTGTAAACCTTTACCTGTTTTCTTAATTTTACTTATATTTTGTTCTCCATAACCATCAAATAAATTTTTTAATGTATAAATAAATCCATTATCGTCTATTTTTATAGGAGTTCTATCTATGTCTTCTATAGATTTTATCTTCTATAACATTTTAAATTTATTTTTATTAAAACGATTCTATAATGATTTAATATATTCTTCTTTAGAACTACTATCTTCAAGTCCTTCAGTAAAAGCTTCTCCAAGTTTTTCTGTCATTTCGTTATGAAGTTTTATAACTTCGTCTATTTGATTTAATGCTGGTTTTGAAGATTTAGTTTCTTTTTTAACCTTTTTTTTAGCTGTCTCTGGATTAAATTCATTTATATTTATTTTAAAATAACTTCCAGATGCAACCATATCAGTTTTAAAGAAATTAGATTTAGTAGCTGAATAATCAGAAATATTATCATCTGATTTATTCTTTCTTTCAATTAATACAGGATCTGAGAATATACCGTATTTAAATTCTGCAAAAGATGCTCTAATAAATGGTTGTTCAAAATCATTTTCTTTTTCAATAGATACTACACCATGAAACATTAAATTAAATAAATCTTCAATTACTGTTCCAATGTTTTCATCGTTTGGTGCACCATCTTGATCAATTTGCTTTAGTATGTCTTCATATTCAATTCTAAATGATTCATCATTACCATTTGTATCACTCTTATAATTTATTACATAAGGTGTAGTTTCTTTATCTGGATTATTATCTTTATTTAAAAATACATTTAATCCTAATTCATAATTAGAACCAATATTAAGATAATGCGCAGCTTTTATTAAAAGAATAGGCATTGCTTCTAACTTAGATAATTTATCTACAGTTATTTGTCCAGAGTCTTCTTTAGTTCCGTCTGTAAAATCAATTTCAATTCTACCTGTCTCTTTTAATTTATCAACCCAAGTATTTTTAGTTCCAGAATCTTCATATGTAGTTAAATCTTTTAATTTAGTAGTAACATATACTTTTTTATTATCTGATATAGGACTAATTAATTTATCTATTAATACATCAAATAATTTATCAATGGCTTTATATTGTGTATTTGCTATTTCTGGATCAATATAAATTCCAACTACATTACTTGTATCTTTATAGAATTTTTCATCAGTCTTAGTTAATTTACGAAGATATGCACCATGCTTCTAAGCATATCCAAGTCTAAATTCCCGAACATATGAAGTAACTGTATCACTATCATTAAAGTTCCAAATTAACTATAACTAATCTTTTACATTCTGCGATATATTCTAATTATTTTGAACCCAATTTCTATAGTTAGATTCAGAAAGTTCTTTAGAATCACTTCTTGCTTCTTCAAAGTATATTCTATCTTGTTTACAAATGTCTCTAACCTAATCATCAGTTAGGTTATTATCCTACTTAAATTGATTATATCTTTCTAAGAAACGACCTAATCCAGCACGATAATTCCACATTGCAATATAAGAACGAATTGCAAATGGTTTTAATTCCATTGGAGTAGTAAGTTTAGCCCCATTCTTTATAATAGTATAAATCTATTTCCATTGTTTCTAATATAAAGAAGCAAACGAAACTCCAACATTGTTAAGACATACCATTCTTACATCTTTTCTACCTGTTTGTGTTTGAGACATATAAATCTTTTTCAACTAACTAGGAGGTAGTAATAAATTACTTGTCACAAACATTACAGGCTTACCTCTCATTGAAGGTTTAATTCCTGGAATTTCTTCTGGTTTTAAAAGAATTTCTGGCTATGATGTAATCTATATAGGAGATACTTTTTCATACGGTGAATATTTTCCATCTGGTGAAAGTAATCTATAGCTAGAATTCATATGCCTTAAATAAGTATATGATGTAAACTTAGGTGGATTAATCTAAAACTCATATTCACCTTTAGCACACCAAGAATCAACTCTATTTTTATACTCATTTATTATATCATCATAGTTATCTATAATTGACTATAATTCTGGTTTATTTTCTTTCTTTAATGCTTCTTTAATTTTAAGACTATTTATTTGCCAAGTATCTGGACTATTTAATGCTCCTAAACTTAAAGAATAAGTAACTCCATCATTACCTTTAATTTTAACAATTATTTTAATTATTTTACCATTATAGCCACGTTTTTCATTTTCAACGCCAGTAGATTTAGTTGCACCAATATATCTATTACTATCATTAATATCTTCAACTCTAATAAAATATTTAGCATTTTCTAAATTTTCTTTACTAAATATTTCTCTTATTTCTTGTGGAAGATCATCATATCTATTTAAAGAATCAAATGTAAATATACATTTTAATTTTAATAAATTAGTAATTAAAACTCCTTTGTTACCAGGAGTAACTTTCTAACTGGGTTTTACTAATATACCTAAATCAGTAGTACTATTATTATCATTAACCCACGTATCTTGTGAAGTATTTATTCCACTATAATGTAAATTGCTAAAGCAAGTTACTAAATTACAACTAAAGAAATCATCCAAATTAGGAGTATCAACTTTTGGAGTTTCTACATCGACAGATTCATCTTTATCGTCTTTTGTTTCTTCTTCTGTGTCTCCTTTAATTTCTGGATTATTTTCTTGTGTTAATTGTTCCTATGTAACTACATCAGTTCCAATCTATATAGTAGTTGCTCCGTTATTCTAAGTAGGTGGATTCTACTATTGCGTAGTTTGCTAATCAGTATTTTCTGGCTCTGGATTTTGATTTTCTGTAGTCTACTATTGTGTAGCCTACTATGGAGGTTGTTGTGTGGTCTACTATTGAGCAGGCTGCTAAGTCTGTTGTTGAGTAGGATGTTGTTTTATTTCTTGATAAAAATCTTTACAATCTTCTAATGCTTTATCAATTTCTGGAATTCTTATTTTTCTAAAGTTTTCAATAGATTTAGAAAAATCAGAATAACCTCCATCGTATTGTGCTTCAGTCTAAGATATAAACTTACTTAAACCGTTATCAATCAATATAGTTCCCTATCTACTTCTAGTAATAATAGTATATAAATCCCTAGAAAAAGCTACTGGATTATTTCCATTTAATGTTATATCTGTAAATACATAATCATATTCACGACCTTGTATTTGTTTAATTTGCATTGGATCTGTAACATCAAATCCAGCATCTTTTAACTATTTATATAATTTAGAAGTATTATCTCCAATAAAACCTATAGTTTTATCTTTAGGTATTTTAGCAAGTAATTCATTACTAACTTCTTTAGTAATAAAATCTCCAGTAAAATGATCTCCATTATAATAAGAGAATTGTACCTTCTTTAATAATTCAGGAGCTTGTTCAATTGTATTTGAACGAGTACCTGCATCAATTATTTTAATTAATCCATTCTAACTTATAGTTTTTAATGAATTATCATTACGTAATGATAAATATAAATCTGGAGTAAACCAACCAATAAAATCACTTCTGAGAATATTATTACCATCATTATCTATGTTACTAGATTGATGATTGTCTCCTAATAATAAAAGATTTATATTATTTAATTTACACCACTTAGAAATAAGTAATATTTGAGCAGTAGATAAGTGAGTAGCTTCATCAATTATTAAAGATTTAGGAGGGTTCTAAATTTGTTTTAAATCTACCCCATCCTTTAAGGCGATATTTCCTTTATTGTTTAGCTTAACGTATGTATCTTCTAATTTAGGTGAGTTTCCACCAAACATAATTTTAAATAATTCGTCTAATGGCTTACCTTCACCTTTAGTAAGACTTTTCTATAGAGTATCAATTTGGAACTAAGTTGGTCCACTTAACCAACAATTTTCTCCTTCTCCTAAATTAAATTTAGTAGTTCCAAATGTTTTACCACTACCACCAACACCTCTACATATTGTTGTATTTTCGCATACGTCTAATTTACTATCACTATTTTTCTTTATCCAGTTTAATGCTTTATTTATTAATTCTGGATTTTTATTTTGAGCATATACAATAAATGAAGGAACTTCTTGCGAAGTTATTGGAGCTATATTTTTATTTGCTTCAATAAATTCTTTTAAGTGTTTATAATATTCAAAATTACTTACAGCAAGTGAAGATACAACTAATTGAAAATTATCAACATTTGTTAATTTAGAATAATCTAATTTTTCATTAAGTTCTGCAGAAAGCTATCCTAGATAATATTTTGCATTAATTAATCCATTATTAGCTAAACCATCTAATACTTCTTCTATAGACAAACCTGATTTTCTATAATTATTATATAGTAATTCTCTAACTTTTAATAAAGAAGATAAAGAATCGTCTAATTCTAAATCATCATAGCCATCAAGTAAATCAACCCTTGGATTAATTTTAAATGCTTTTCTATTTAAATTAAAGAATTGTAAATATGTTTTTTGTACAACTTCTTTTGTTTTAATAAATTTAATATCTCTCTATCCAGAATTAATATCTGATTTTTCAATCCATTCGTTTATTTCTCTTTCATATGCTCCTATCTCACCTAATAAAACAGCAGCGTCTTTTATTTCAGGAAGTTCTTTGTATTCTTTAAATACATCTTTATGATTTGCTACATATTGATTCATCATTTTATTATGACCTACTGGCAAACCATTAGATGTATTAGAAGATGCTCCCCAAATAAATATTTTAGCAATTTCAAAATTTTTAAGAATTTGTTTTAATTGATTCTTTTCAGAATCTGTTAAAATAAATTCTCCATCCGTATTATGTTTTTTATAATTCTAATAAATATTATTTAATAAGGTTTCTACTTCTGGAGTTCCTTCAGTAAATGTAGAAATTTTATTTAATAAAGAAATTAATGGATTTTTTGTAATTACTGCATTCTCTAAATCGTTTAATGTTTTAATTCTCTGTTCTGTATTTACTTTATCTATAAAATTATCTAATGATTTATTAAAAGTATTTCCAATATTTTCTTCATAATCTTTAGTTAATTTTGCTACTACTTTTGGATTATAACTTAATGGAAGATTAGCTAAAGATAAAAAGATTGCAGCTTCTTCTTCTGGTATATTACTATCTTTTCCATCTATTAGATTATTAAATTGTTCAGGATTTTGCTTATATAATTTTTCAAATTGAAGATATGATTCTTTCTATTCGGGTGTAAGAGAAATTGATAAAAAATTTAATGTTTTATCTAAGGCAGTTTCTTCTCCAGTTTCACTAAAAGTAGAATTTTGATCAAGATCATCAGGCATTTCTTGTTTTAACATATTGACAAATTGATAGAAATCATACATTGTTAATACGTTTTCATTAAATTTATGATCTGGATTCATGCCTAATTTTTCTTTTTTAAATGCCTCGTCTCTATATTTTTCAAAGAAACTATTATTATCTGGAGTCTGAAGCATTGCATAATTCATAGTTGGATATATATTTCCAATAGCTTTAGAAACTTCAACTGCAATTAAATTATTAATTTTTTTATGTAAGTCTTCTTTATCCTAAATACCTTTATTTAAAACTAATTCTCTTAATTTTTTATTTAGTTCTTGAAGAGGAGAAAGTAATCTTTCATCAAGACCATTAAACAATAAAGTTAATGGTTTCTATCCTTGTTTGTTGGTAGATTCTAGAAATGCTTTTAGTAATTCTTGTCTTAATGCTCTAACCTTAGCTGAAAAATAACGTAAATCAGAAGTGGTAATTGGATGCTTAGCATATTCTTGAATCCATTTAAATTGAGAATCAATATTATGTTTTTTAATTGCATCTTCGTGTTTTTTTCTTCTTTCCTAAAATTCTTCTTCTGTTTCATTTTCTTTCTTTTCAAATAATGAATCAAATTCTTCTTGTGTTTCAGAATCTAATTTATCATTTACAGTTAAAGTTTTATTTGCTGGATCATCTGCTCTTAATTTAATTAATTCATCAAAATTTAAATCAGATAATTTTTTTAATTCGGGTTCTAACTAAGCTTGCATTTCTTTATACTTCTTAAAACCCTAATCTACATTTTGCTTAATATTTCCAGAATATTCTTTATATTTTTCCTACAAAGTACTTAATTCAGTAGGAGTTAACTATTTAACAGATTTACCAGTTTGCTCTCTAACAAATTGATTAAAGTTAATAGTTACAAATTGCCCACTAAGTTTAGTATCCATTGCCCAAAGGGTTTTTTCGACATAACCTAACGAACCTTCTCCAAATAAATATTCTTTTTTCTTTATTAAATCTTCTTTTTTCTTTCTTAATTCTTCTAATTTTTCTTTATACTTTTCATTATTTCTTTTAGATGGATCGGTAACAGAATTGATATATTGTTGTATAGCATTATCAGCATCAACAATCTAATTACTTAAATCCTAAAAATCTTCTTGATATCTAGATATATAAGAAACATCTTTTATTTTTTCAACATCATCACCTTTTAAGAAATCTGTTAATGCATTAGCTCTATATTCACCTTGAACCATTTTATCAAATAATTCATCATCTGTTAAATGAAGCTAATTATCATTTAATATCATATCCAACTAATTAACCATTCTAGTTAATTGTTCATAGTTAGTTTCTGCCTATGATTTATGTTTTTCGTCAGCTGTTAAATATGTAATATTACCATCTTCATCAGTAGTTGAATCATAAGATAAGTCTTTGCTTCCTAATCCACCTTTATCCTTTATATTTCGTATTTCAGATAGAATTTCATCTTTTTTACCTTGTCTAAGTAAGTAAGATAATTCTGTCTAAGATTTTTTCTATGTATTATTTCTGTTATTCCATGCATCTATACCTCCAAATAATGCACCACCAAGAGAACCTCCTAAGAAAGACATTCCATAACGTTCTCCCATATTATCCCATGCGCCATAATCTGTTTGTGAGAAATAACCAAGTTTACCAGCAAGTTCACCAAGATTTTTAGTAAGATCAGTAACAAGCTCTTCTGCCATTTCTTCAGTACCCTCACCCAATGCTTTACCCATTAAATTTAGATTACCATTCTAGTATTTATCCATAAAGTTATTAACTATTTTTTTACCTAAATTAATACCTTTATTAATTGTATTAATAATACCTTTTTTAGTATCTAAATTTTCAATCTTTTTAGCATTCTTCATAAACAAATTAGTAGTATCTTTAGCAGACTATCTTAATGCCAATTTAGCTGGATCTTTTTCAAAGAACATTTCACCTAAACCAAGATATCTATCAACGCCAAACATACCTAAAGAACTACCAAATGCTAAAGCAGCAGCTTCTCTTGGCGTACCACCTTTTTCTAATATAGAATCGTATACATCTGTATTAGAAATTAATGACATATACACTAATGATAAATTTTGAGCTAACTACTATCTATTCTAGAATGCTTTTTCAGCAGCTGGCATAAATTTATTTAATGACGCTTTACCAAGTGCAGTTTCAGTCCATTTTCCATTTTCAAATAATTTCTCAACATTAAAAGGATCATCAGTTCCTAAATAAGAAGATAATTGAGCTTTGCTTATCTTACCTTCTAATGCTTCTTGTAAATATTGATTAGACTTTTTAGAATATTCTCCTGCTGCTTTTGCAGTAGCTGTATTTAGTATATTCTATCCGCCTCCTGTTAATTTGTTGTATGCATCTACAATAAACTTCTATTGTCCCCACTATAATGCAGTATCGGACATCATATTACCAATATTTTCTAAGGCTAACGTATGTTCTTGTGCATAATCAGAAGTAGAACTAGAAAACTTCTAACCAAATCCAGCAAGCGTATTCATTAATTCATTATTTGGTTTTTCATCGCTAACTAACGAAGTAACCATGCCATATGCCATTGGTAATGTTTTCGCTAATTCTCTTGCTACCAATAATCCAGAATAAGCAGTTTGTAAATACGGAATACCTAATGGTAACATAGGTAATACTGAAACTAAATTTTTAACTATGGTTCCAGTTGCTGATTTATCTAAACCATCAGAATCCATAAAGTCGTACTTATTAATAGCTGAATTTTCACTAGTAACATAATCTTCAACAGAAACTACAGTTTTATTATTTAATGGTCTACCATTTAATTTTTCAGTATAGTATTCACCATCATCGTTTACTTTCCATTCTCCAGCTTTATGTACTACTTTTTTACCTGTTTCTGGATCTATTTCTACTGTGTCTTTATCGTAAGTTGCATATACTAATGGATCATCGAACAATGATGAAATATATGCTACAGGGTTTTCAAATAATGATATATCGTTTACAGAATGATCTAGAAACTTACCTGTTTTTGGATCAAATATTTTACTATTTTGCGCTAACTCTCTTCTAGATTTATCTGATAACGAAGTCTAGTTAATACCAGTAACACCAATAGAATAATGATCTGGATTTTTTACAGTAGTTATACTAAAATTTGGATTACGTACTCTACCATTAGTAGGTCTATTAGGATCAAATAAATCATATTCATAATTATCTATTGAATCTTCTGTACTAAAATCTCGGAAACTGCTTGCTATAGTATTATAATACCTAGTAAATTTAGCATCAGAAAATTTTCCATTTGGATCTTGAAATACTTTCTACTTCTAAACAAAAGGAGTTTTTTCATATGCTTCTTTTGATAAAAACTAAGTATTCTATAAATTCATTCCAATTACGTCTTTAAAATCCTAAGGTGTAAAGTCAGGATTATTAAAAGACGCCATTAACCAATCATTTTGTTTCATTTATATAAACCTTCTTCTCCGTAATTATTTGCTTTTTCTCTCTTGTATATCACTTGTTGCTGATATTGTCTTGCTTTAGACTCACCATAAGATATCTTATTTTCATCTGCATTTGCACCATTAATAATATTATTGTTTATAGGAATATAAATATTAGCTCTATAAAGTTTATTATTATTAAACGAAACCCAATTATGATCTAATTCATATTTTTCATATTTATTACTTTTTGAGTTCTTACTAGATAATGCATCTTCAACTCTTGTATATAATTCATCATCAGAAGAAACGTCTTTAACAAAATCAGAATTGTGTAATTGTTCTTTTTTACCAAGTGTTAAATTATATGCCTTATCGCTTGAAACACCTTCAAGTACTAAGAATGCTCCAAAGTATTTAGGATTAGGTAATCCGTTACTTCCAACTAAATATCCAAGTCCTATTTTCTTTAATAAATATGCTTTCTTAATTTCATAATCTTTTGTTCCTTGTTTAACTCCTAACTATTTAAGTTTAGTAACAACTTTACTATATTGATTCATTATATCAAAGTTAACTCTACCGTCAGAAGTTTTAGGAAGGATTACACGAATAGCTCCAGCATTAGGATTAATCATTACATCTTTAAAGCTTTGTGGATCAATTGCCTAATCACCAAATGTAATCCCTTTAGCATTTTTCATAATATATCCAATATTAGAATCGTGAATATAGCTAGATAATGATTTATCTTCATCAAGGCCAGGAGTAGTCCCGTAATAATTACCATCTACCTACATAGAAGTACGTCCAACTAATACAGTATTTGTTTGTATATCTCCACCTTGCCCAGTTTGCATTTGTTCCCAAAATCCAACTTTACTTTTATCATGAGCGTCTAAAGCTTCGCTTGATGAACTCCCACTTTTAGTTAATTTATTATCTGTACCAAGATATTTAACTTTATAAGCACTATCTTGTTTTAATTGTCCAGACAAATAATCAATAACTAATTTCTATGTAGCTGCTTCTGGATCTATAATACCAGTTTTAATAGCTGCCCAAGTTTTTACATTTGCTGGAAGAGTTTCTCTTAAATAATTAACATAAGCTTTAATTTGTTCTCCGTTAGAATCTGTTTTAGTGCTATATGCATATTTACCAGGAAGTGCAGCCTAAAGATATTTTATCTAATCTTCTTTACTAAGTTTCTAAAATGTTTGTAGTCCTTGTAATGCTTCAGCTCCACCCAATCCCTATTCTTCATACTTATAACTACCTAAACTTATATTAGCATCTTTAAGCATCTTTGTAAAAGACGTAAATCCAACTCCACTTTGAATTGTATCTGTTAAAATATCAGATTTAGGGAATGTAGTACTATTAGAATACTATCTTAGCCAAGCAAGATTAGAATTAGTTAATAAATTATAACTGCTTTTATTCTAAATATATTGTTCAAGAGTTAATTCTGTTATCTTTCCTTTTTCATCCTAAGCTAATAAATTACCAGTTGAAGTAATAGCAACTTCTCCAAAACTTCCATTATCTTTTGCAGTTTTTATTGCGTCAGAAAATTTCTCTTTATTAGCTTTTGCTATTTTTATTTTATAAAGATTATTTAAATAAGTTAATGCAATATTATCATAATCTTGTCCAATTAAGTTAGCAGTACTTAAATCTTCCTATAAATTACGTACAATTGATTTCATTTCATTTGGTAATGCATCAACATCTTTAAGCATATTAAATAAATCTTTTTCTGTCAACTTTCCTTTATCTGAATCATCTTTCTGCTATTTTGAATCTTTTAATGTAATAGAATCAGATTCACTATTAATAGTACGTGTAGGAGTATTCTCTCCTATAATAGGAGTCTGAATTGCATTAAAAGTGGTGAAAAAGGAGCTAACTCCTCCACCTGCTAATTTTGGTATTATTTTCATTTGATAGTTTTCTTTATCATTTGTAATGAAGAATAACTAAGCTTACCTCCATTTTTAAGTAATGGATTGTTTTTTCTTAACTGTGCTAAATAATCAAATTGCGCCTATATTGCTTCAGATTCTAATTTTTGTTGATCTTCATAATATTTCCATTGTAAATCTTTTATTTTTTGTAAATAATCTTTATACCAATCAGTATTAGTATATAAAGCATCTTCTCCATTTATCTTCCTATAATTGGCTTTATTATTTTCAAATTCATTAGATACTCTTTGCATTTCAAATTTAAAATCATTTTCTAATTTTTTTCTTTTAATATCCCAAGGACGCTAAAATTGTTCATTAGATAAAGTTAATTTGGTAGCCTTATATCTTTTTTCTTCATTTCGTTTATCTGCTTCAGCCAATGCCTGTTTTTGTCTTAATTCAGCCTCTTTGGTAGCAATTAATGAATTACTAGAATCTAAATTAGTTTTTTGTCTATTGGCTTCAATTTCTGCTGTTTTTGCTATTGCGTTATTTATTTCTTTAATGTTATTAGTAGCTACAGCATTACGTAATGCTATATTTTTTTCTTGTCTTGCTAATGCTTCTTTAGCTGTTTCAGAAATAATTTCATTATCTTTTAATGCTCCTTGCATTCTTACATCTGCAGCATTAATACTTCCATTTGCTGATTTTAATGCATTAAGCATTGCATCAGATGTTTCTACAGTATTTGCATTTCTTTGTATATTAGCCGCCTACTAATTATATGCTTGTTTAGTACCAAACGCGCCAACAACAGGAGAATATAATTCGTATGGATTTATTAAATCTGGATGTACTGCATCTTTTAATGAATCAGCAATTCTATTATTAGTAGCTATAGTATTTGCATATCTAGCTATACTTAAAGCATCTGGAACGAATTCTTTTAATTTATTAGGATCAAAAGGTGTTTTCTTTTTTCCTTCTGTTCTATTAACATCAGAACCTTCTCCAAAACTTGTAGGTGTAATTTCGTAATCAGACCAATTTGTATTTCCTATAGTTGTAGTTGTAGCCGCATCTGAAACTTTATATTTATTTCTATCAAAATTATCTGCAACATAATGTTTTACTCCATTAGCATCTTTATAATAATAACGAATACCTTTTCTCATAAAATCATTATGCCTATTACCAAGTAATTGATCGTTTCTTATTGCTTGAACATATGCAGCAAGATTTTTATAAGGACTTTTTGTCGATTTTCTACCATACGCATCTTTATTATTTAAAGTCCAAGAAGTTCTTAAATTACCATCTTTATCAAAAAATGAAGCTTTACTTCCAGTTGGTAAACTTGAATCAACTTTTTTTGCCCATTGATAGAATAAATTATTCTACATTGTGTTTTTATCTGATGCATTCATATATTCTGCAGCAGAAGCAACTAATGCGTTTGTAAAGTCTCTATATGCTTGATTTGCTTCAACAGCGGTAGCATAATTTTTCCCTTTAGTAGAATAATCTGAATAATTTTTATCAGTTTTATAACGAGATGAAATACTTCCTGCTCCGTTGTTTCCATAAGCAGTTCCATATACACCTTTATCGTTTATACCATAAATGTTAGTAAAATCCCAGTTAGATTTATATTGAGTATTTGGATCATTATATTCTAATAATCCTTCATATGGATTATAAACTTTAGAACCATCTGCAAATTTTAAAACTCCACCTTGTTTATTACTAGTTACTTGTTGTTTTTTTTTATTTATTATATATGGAATTTTATCAGAACTTACTTCTGTAATTGTATTATTACTTCTATCCCATATCCAACTTGTACCGTATTTAGTATTTAACCCGGGAATATATAATAAATTAGGGTGCTTATCATCAGCTACTCTTAAATGACCCTATCTATATAAAGCGTTTAATGTTGCCGTTAAACCTAATTTTGTATTTACATTAGTTTTAAAGATTTTAACAATTCTTGGATCTTTTCCAAAACGATAATTTCTATTATATAAACTATTTCTAAGAATATTAATAAGTCCAGTTGAAGGAACTTTCTGCATTACTGTAGATACTTTGTTTATTATATCCTAATTAAAAGTATTTGCTAAAGATGCAGATTTAAATTTATAATTCTATGTTCCCTCTCCATTTACAGAACCATCAGATGTAATTCCAGATGTAGTTCCAGATGCTGTAGTATCAGAATTTGTTTTAGATGTACCTACTGTACTTAACAAAGTTCTAAAATCAACTCCGTTTGCAGCATTACTTAATGCAAGATAATCACCATTATCTATTTTACCGTCACTAATTGCATTAATTGCAGTATTCAATAATGTAGTATAACGTTGTTTATCTTGTTCAGTATAACCTTGAAATTTATTATCAAAGTTAGTTAATATATCGTTTAATGCGTTTTTTAAATATGTTGCTCTATTAGTAAGCTCTCGTTTACCGTCTTTATCTGTATCTAAATCTAAGAAATCCTATAATTTTACAGTATCAGAATTAAATAATTCATTATATAAAGCTTTTCTAATACTATCCTAATCCCATTTAATTTTAGATTTATCTACTGGTTTTTCTATTTCTTTAGACTATCCCATTTTACCATAGATATAATTTGCCATTATACCATAATAATCTTTATTTTTCTTATCTGAATTTTTATATCTTCCTTTACTATCGTGAAATCTACCGTCTGTTACTATAATAGAACCATCTTTAATTCCAGACATTAAATCATTATAAGCATTCTAAAATTCAGTATAATCTGAATCACCTCTCTTTATAGTATTTAAATAACTCATTAATCCTGCATCTGCGTCTCTTGCAAGATCGTTGTAGTCATACTGTTTATCATAAAATGTATATGCCATATATTTATATAAGAAAAAAGAGGAAGAGGAGTTGATTTATCTCCACTTCCTCTTTAGTGAGTAAAAATATTATTTTCTAATTCTATATGCTAATTTACCGCCCTTTCTAAAAACAGGTTCTCCTTGTTGGGGCTAACTACCGCCACCTTGTTGCTGCAAGAGTTGCAAGAACATTTGTGCACCCTGTGCTAATGCCTAACAGTCTTGGTTTTGAAGACCTTGAGAAAAGATTTGAGCTATTTGCATAAGTGGATCACCCCCACCTTGATCTTGAGGTACTTCTTCTTGAGGTACTTCTTCTTGAGGTACTTCTTCTTGTTGAGCTTGCTGGTCGGGAGCTTGCATTTCTCCACCTTCCTAAAATTTTCTAAAATTACGTCTTGCGTTTTTGTAAGTAATATTCATAATTAATTTAATTAAATTAAACGTTAATATAGATAAATATAGATAAATAAAATATATATTCAAAGTAAATAATTACTACTCTGCGTTTTTATTAGTTACGTATTCTGGTTTTCGGTTATCTTGTTTATCAATTTCTTTAAACATTTTCTTACCAAGTCTTATATATATTTTATTTTGCTTTTCAGAATCATCTTGATTTTCCTCTGCTTTTTTTGCCCATCTTATTATCTATTTAGTAAAGGCACGTCTAAATATACGTTCTCCTCCATATAAATCCATCTATGTACTTCCATCTGGAGCTAAAACTTTCATTACTGGACCTTCTGTTAATTCTACTTCATCTCCTTTTTTAATTCCAGAATTTATATTTACTTCTAAAACATATTCTGAATTTGGACAATTAACTAACATTTCATCATTAGGCTCAGCATGATATACTTTAATTACTTTCATATCATCATTAATAAAGACAATATCTAATGGAATTAAAGTATCTTTCATCCAAAACGATTCCTTATCTGAATCTAAATAAAATAACATTCCTTCATCTTTAGGAAGTTCTTTTATTTCCTATAAACCTTTTTTCTTTTCTTCAAGAGTTTTAGCTTCTTTTACTTTATATTCTTTATTGTTTATTTTTACTACCATTGATCAGCAGAAAATAAATCATTGTCGTAATCAGAATTGTTAGTATTATAAGATGCATTTGCCTGATCTTCAGAATAATCATTAACTGCACCTTGATAAATACCTTGATCTCCAACTTGCTAATTTATTTGTTCCTCTGATGGCATATCAGATAAATTTAATCCTGCAAACGGATCGTCAGGATTTGTCTAATTACCATTTTGAGCATTAGCCTAGGTTCTTATAAAATTACCATTATCGTCCCAAGCACCATAAATTTTAGTACCATCTGGCATTGTTATAAATGTTCCATTTTGATCCTATGAAGAAGTAGCAGACTATTGTTGTGTGTCATCGCTAAACGGATCCGCTGTATATATGTGCCAAAGATTCTTACCAATACTTCTACCAGTTCCCGATAAAGCACCAGCTCCGAGTAATAAAGTCATACCAGGATTCTTATTTGCTTTGTCTTTAATGTATTTAAGATAATTTCCTAAAGTTTTCGCTTTAGTTATTTCTTCGGCAGTTTTTGTTACAGCTTCTGTTGCAGCTTTTTGTTCTTTGGCCGCATCTTCCATTTTCTTTAAAGCTTCGGCACGTTTATCATTAATACCATACATTTTTTGAGATTTATTAATACTTCCAACTAAAGAATTAATTTCTTTCTCTCTTAAAGATTTAGGATTAGTTATCGTTTTACCAGATTTAGCCAATTCTAATGCACGATTAATACTTCTTTCAGAAACGTTTTTAGGATTAGTGATAGTTTTGTTAGTTCTTGCTAATTCTAAAGCTCTACTTTTCAAAGCGTTCTTTCTTAAACTAGATGCGTAATTTGCTAATTTGTTTATTTGTTTTGAAGTTAATTTGTAATTTGTTGGATCTGTGAAAGATTTTGTTAATTTTGAAAAAAGATTCTATGCTTCTTTTCCAGCACCTGCTTTTTTCATTAAACTATTAAATAACTTTCCAACAGCTTCTGCACCTTCACTTACAGCTTTCTTTCCGACGTTACTTTCCATAAATCTTGAAACGATTTTGTATACGACACCACCGTTAAGATATTTTGGAATTTCCTAATAATTCTAATAATTATACATATAAATTAATTGTTAATATTATCAATTAAATTTGTTCTATCATCTGTATTGTGTAATAATTCGTATGTAAGAAGTTTACCAGCTTCTAGCGCATACTTATCATCATTGGTATCTTTGAATTTCTTTTTATATTCTTCTAATTTTTCAGTTACTTCTAATCTTAAGATTACTTCATTTTTTTCTATTTCCGCCTATTGTTCAATCTTACCATTTTCTTTTTCTGAAACTACAGGAATACCTTTATTAGTAATTCCTTTAATTTCCATATTATGCTTACGAGCGTGTAACGCACCCTCTGGAATTACATTAATAGCACCTCCATTTTGAAATTCAGGAATAGGTTCAACTAAGTTGATAATACTTTCTTCAATTGGATTAATTAAACAGATAGTAGTTTCTTTAGTTATAGCACCTCCATTTTGAAATTCAGGAATAGGTTCTGTTAAATTAATATCTGTAGCCTTATTTAACTACATACCTTGTTTTCCATAAGTAACTGCACTTTGGTCATAACCTCCTTGTAAAGCAATATTCCTTCTAATATTATTAAATCCTGAAGTTCCAGATTTAGCATCCATTATATCTTCAGTAGTGTTAGCTATTTGTGATATAAGATTCTATTGTTGTCTAGCGTTTCCAATTTGTGCATTAAATTTGTTTAAAGCACCTCCGCTTAATAGACCAATCTTTTTATTAGCTAATGCTAGTGTATTATCAATAAATGAATTAGACCCTGTATAAGAAGCACCTACTTTAGAAAATGCATCCCTGTTTTTAGTAATAGAGTCGGTTTTTCTTCCACCCCAACCGTTAATCCAAGATAATGGAGTAAAGCTAAGAAAACTACTTCCAAGTATTGAATCGGCTTTTGTCATACCATCAGTACTAGCTCCAGTAAAACCCATTGCTTTACCAAGTAATCCAGCTGCTCCTAATCCAAACTATACAACAGGTCCAACTACTGGAATTACACCTGCAGCTTGTCTTACCGTGTCATATGTTTTATCTAATGTCTCAGTAATCTTTCCATATTTACCTTGATATTCAGATCTATTAGGAATTAAAGGAGAGGCAAAATCAACTATTTGATTTCCAATACCTGCTATATTCTATGCTTTAGTACTTTTTAATCCAGTAGCGTTTTTATTAATAGTAGTTTGTTTCTTTAATGTTTTAGCTATTCCTCCTATTGTGTTTATTGCACTACTAGTGATATCAAAAAGTTTATTACTATTATTTTTCTAAGCTTGATTTTTAGCATAAGTGTTATAGCTATCATCATATTTAAAATCAGGTAATTTAGTCTATAGCTTAGCATTAAGCCCAGAATCAGTAATATCTACATTAAAATCAGGTAGTTTATACTAATTTGTTAAATTCTAATTAGATTTATCTTGCCAGGTTTGTCTAAAAAAATTAGGGCCTTTCTAAGTTTTTATACCTATATTATTAGCATATTGACTAGAACTTTGACTTTTAGTATTTACTGTATCATATGAAAGCTAATTTGTATTTAAACTATTAGGAAACCAATCATAGATATCATTATACATAGAACTAAAACTGTCTTTAGTTCTATTATTATATGGTCCAACTAAATTATATATATTCTAATCTGAGATCTACAATGATGGGATATTTAAATTAGAATCAAACTAATTATTTCCATAATTAAACGAACTTGTTGCATTATAGGAATTTTGTTTTGTTAAATCTGCCATTATGAATAACTTATTGAATATAATGCTATAATTGCATGTATTGTTGTTAGTTTTTTACCACTATATCTAATTCTTACTTTTAACCATTTATCCTTGATTTTTACTTCTTTATTTTGAGATTCTTCCCAATTCCAAGTAATAACATTACGATCTTTTAAATCGTCAGGTTTTTCATAGTTATTTAAAGCAGAACCAGCTAAAGGATTCTATCCAATTTCAATTGGAACCAATTCATTTTCCCAATCAGCATTTTTTAATCCAGAACGTGAATCCGTTTCATTTTTCTAAACAAAGTTAATAGGATTTATTTGAACATACCATTTATCTTCTCTGTAATGCATATTACCTCTAAGTCTATTTGTTTTTGTTAAATCAACAGCTTGAGCATGATTCCAGATTCGGTATTCATCAAGTTTTTTATATCTAACTATTTCAGCTCCTGCTAAATTAGAAAAATTTTTAGTATTAATATCATCTTTTGCATGATAATAATCTTCTATTTCGTTGATAGAATCTTGTCTAGAATAATATAATGGAAATAAAGTTGATTTATCATATAAATCAATTTTATTTGTTCCATCGTATATCATTCTATGTTTTTCTTTTAGCTTTATGTAATCTTTATCGTATAATATATCTGAACCATTATATTGATAAAGTTCTTTGGTTGCTTCTTGTCTAATATACATATTTTTTTTATCATCTTTAAAATCAAAGCAATCTCCAATTATTTCATAATGAAATGATTCTGGCTCAGAATTATTGCTAAGTATTTGTAAAGAATCAAATATTTTATGAACAGAAGAATCATCATTTATATAGAATTCAATTTCAAACGGATGCTATTTATCATACCATTTTGTAGGTTCTATTTCGTCCTATTCGTCTATTATTCCAGTATGTCCATGTTTCCAAAAATTAGTAGTTAAAAACTACATATTATATTTTGGAATTATAGCAATAGTAGATTTATAATAAGATTCATTAGTAGTCATATAATTATTAAAATTATTTTCATATGCTTCTTTTAATGTCTCATTTGTAACATTATACACTGCTTCTACTTTTGCTGATAC
>ERZ808258.41-NODE-41-length-90602-cov-6.907827_pt1 | contig 90602 bp, 63 predicted proteins | sample MGYA00521280_ERZ808258 | MGnify/ENA primary metagenome ERZ808258 (study PRJEB31516, sample SAMN03275585) | gut metagenome | biome: mammalia-associated habitat; material: feces | host: Papio cynocephalus | place: Kenya | collected 2012-07-19 ...
TTCCCCCGAGGAGGAGTGAGGCTTTTTGCCGTTGCACTTCTTATCTGAATCTTTCTTCGTAAAAGCTGTGCGAAAAAAGTGCGTCCGATAGCCGGAAATTGAGAAAAAAGCGCTAACTTTGCACACGCAAAACCGCCACAGAGGCGGGAGGACCACACGGAGAGATGGCAGAGTGGTCGATTGCGGCGGTCTTGAAAACCGTTGAGGGTCACACCTCCGGGGGTTCGAATCCCTCTCTCTCCGCAGATTTTTCACGAAGGCTGCGTAAATCAAAGGATTACGTGGCCTTCGCTGGAAATAGTCGGACGATAGTCGGACGGAGTTAAGAACATAAATGTATCATGCAACATTTTTTCCGGCAGCGAAAAAATGTAAAAAAATGTGCTCTGCACGAAAGAATTTCACTCCTCAAGCTGAGGTTCTCGGCTTCACTTACCCAAAGTTACACGTTGGCAAAAATTGGTATGTTGATTTCTACGCATTTGATCCGGCAACGGATTCGATGCGGAGGAAGAAGTATATGCTTGACCGCATCGACAAGACGTCTGAGCGCAAGCGTCGGGCGACCGAAATAATTGAGTCGTTGCTTAAGCTCTTGCGTAGTGGGTGGTCGCCGTGGGTCTGTGCTTCGGATAATAGGTGCTACACGCTTTTGTCCGAGGCTCTTGACAAATATGATAGGCATCTCGACAAGTTGCCTAAGGATAAAACCAGGCACAGTTATCATTCGCGGGTCAATGTCCTCCGCCAATATATTGCATCGATGGTGATACCGCCGAAGTATGTATACCAGTTTGATACGGCGTTTATGACGGATTTCTTGGACTGGTTGTATCTTGATCGTGAGGTCAGCGGTAGGACGCGTAACAATTATCGTGGTTGGCTGTCGTCTATAGCAGCATTTTTTATTGAACGGCAGTATATAAGCAGTAATCCGGCTACGGCCATCAAAAAAGTTCCCGAGCAAAAGAAGAAGCGACAGCCGCTGACTGCGGATATGCTTCATCGTTTGCGTGCATATCTCGAACCTCGCGACAAAGTGTATCTCCTCGCTTGTATGATGGAGTATTATACAATGATTCGACCGACCGAGCTGGTCAACTTGCGCATCAATGACATCTCACTCCAGGAGCAGAGCATATTTGTAGCCGCAGAGTACAGCAAGAATAAACGAGATGGTAAGGTTGGCATTAACGATGATATTATTCGTCTTATGCTGGATGTTGATTTGTTTGCCGAGCCGGGAACATATTATATTTTTGGTCGCAATATGCGTCCGAGTCAACTTAAAGCAAGTAGCGAGATTTTTCGCAGAGAGTGGCAAAAGCTTCGCAAAGCGTTACGGTGGGGAGACGAATACCAGTTTTATTCGCTCAAGGATAGCGGCATCCGCGACCTCGCCAATGCCGAAGGCATCGTCATCGCACGTGACCAGGCTCGTCACACTGATATTTCAACGACCAATAGGTATCTACAAGGCCGTGATAGGCCTGTCCATAATGAGACGTTACATTTCAAGGGTAATCTATGATTCTTCGATAAGTTCAATCGGATAAAAATAACCGGTTATGAGTTGTGACATCCCGTCCGAAGTAATGTCGGTCTCGAATTTTTCGGCGACATATTTTCGACCGCGAATTATAAATATACAGCCGATATCAGGCAGATGCTTGGTTAAGAACTTGGCGCAATACCGGGTTGTGGTGTCTATATAAACGCCTTGAGATAGCGTTTGAGAGGCAAGATTGATTTGCCCGGCAATGGGTATCAGTGACAGGGAGTATGGAGTATCGCTGAGTGTTGGCTCTCCATCCAGCGCGGCAGTAGCACGTTCGCGTAGATATGGATGTGGATATGCGAAGGTCTCGGTGATTTTCTCGCCTGATGTCGTTGTCGTGTCAACCGCAATATCTGTGGTGGACTTGCCGTTGTCGGGCTTGATTGCAAGATAGATGACGTCCGGGATGCCGTCTTGGGTTGATTGCGTTTCCGCGTCTCCGGCGATTACCGCGCCGATGTCCAGAGATACATAATCATTGTTTTTGTACCAGTCCAATATGGCAATATTAGGTGCGGCAAGGGTCTCGACCGGAAATGTCGCGATGACTGACGGGCGAACGTCCGCTCCGGTGCCGGGTATCGATGCCGAGTAGATTTCGCAGTCGATATCGTGTGTATAGGCTGCCGGTACGAATTTCAATTCAATGTCAATGTCTTCTTTGTCCTCCGGCTTTCGCGGACGGAACATATTTATCTCGACAATTCCGTTGGCATCAGTATATATGTACTGACGCCCATCCGAGCACATCCATATTGTATCCTTGTTATTTGCCATCGCTTCGGCGCCTTGTGTTTTTGCCCATGTGAGTAGTGCGGCGAGGGATGCGAAACTTTTATTGATTTTAGCTTGTTCGATAATTTCATCGTCAAGTATGTCTTCGGCTGCTGCATCATGGTCGGCGAAACCGACATTATTGGTCGAAATGTCCGACTGGGTCTCATCGTTGACGTCTACGGTATATTCGTCAACGACATCAGTGATTGGCTGGGTAGATGTGTCGGCACGATAATGGTCACATCGTTTGTGCAGTGTGATTTTCTTATGCTCATAATCAACGCCAAGCACAAGACCGAAAGTATTTTCTATCTGTGTCCACCAATCGTTTACAGACCAATGCGGCAGGCATTTGGCGCAGGAGAGAAGATTATTAGCGTTGCAGATAAAGATTCGGCGAAAGAATGTGTCAGTCCACAATGCGTTGTCTCCATCATCCAGGTTGAAGCCGGTCGCAGCCGCTATTTTTTTTGCCATAAGCCAAACGAATGGCTGTATGGCGAAGGATACGACTGCCGTGCCTTCGAGGTCGCGGCGTGACGGCTGTTCGCCGACATAGCCGCGATAACGCATATCATATCCGTGCTGTTGGTACTTGCATTGGTATGATATGCCGTTGCAAACCATATCTGCAGAAGTGTTGAGTATCGGCACAGCTATCCATTTGTTACTGAAACCGGTCTGCATATATCGGAGAAGACGAGACTCGGAATAGTCTGTGCTTGGAGGATTGGTGTATTGAGCCCGCCAAGCGACAAGGTCAGACGTCTCGTTGGACAAATCATCCTCGGCGGTGTAATATTTCCAGGTTTTTGACCGAGCATCGTAGTAAGACCCGTCTGGCCATGAAGTTCGAAACCAATCGCTGAGGTCCAATTCGTCAATGTATGTTTCATCCATCTTATTTCCGTAGTTGTAGGCGGCATTGTCGCCTAATAATTGAATCTTCACAACAGAATCTGTGATGGATGTGATATGCGCCTTCCCGGCCAGGCGCGTTTCTGCATCGATGACCAATCTTGCATCGAATGTCCTTGCGTTCTTTGCTACATCAAGCCGTTGGATGCGCCCGAATATTTTGCGATTTTCAGGTATGTCAAGTGGAAGTTCTACATCATAAGTATAGGATGATGTCTTGGTAAAGAATGTGTTCTCGGATGTCAGTTTTATAGACTTTGTTGACGCGACGACAGGTTGTCCGTCAAGATATATTATAGTCATCGACGTACGTTTTGGTTAAGTTTATTGTAATGATTGAGTTTGCGTGCCAGGCCTCTTTCGCCGTCCATAACGACTTCGGCAAGGATGCCTTGCTCGATATTGTCTGACAGCCTATCCAGCGCTTTGGATGTGCGTGCCGAAATGTCCGCTATTATTGCAGCGCTATCGTTAATTGTGGCTGATGCTCCGGTTGATGCGGCATTCCCTCTCGCACTCACCTCGCGATTGAGGCCTATGGCATTGCTCACATCGGCGGCAGTCAGCGAGCCTATGGTGTTCGCTCTTTGTGCTTGGTCGATGAGCCGCAGGACAGGCGCGATAGCGGGGTTGGCCACCGCTTGGTGATTTGCGACAAATTCGTTGGCGTGGACAACTCCGACTTCGCGTCTGTTGTCTGAGGATCGTGTGGTGAAACCGCCGGAGTAATATCCTGCGGCTTGTGCCTGGTGCTGTTTTTGAATGGTGGCAATTTGGATTGCGCCTGCGGCTACGGCCATTGCGGCAGCGATAGGGCCGAGTATCCAGTTGACTTTCGAAGCCGAGGCGTAGGCATTGATGGCGGCCATCGCTGTAGAGGCGACGGCTTGGGCAATTTCCATTGATTGCGCACGCTTGTTGTATTTGTTCTTGATTTTGGCTGTTTCGCGTTCTTTCTGTTCTTCGAGTTTTTTCTTTTTGCGCTCGTTTTTACCGGCGGCTTTTATTTCTGCATCATAGCGTTTCTCGACTTTAGCCAGTTCGAGGTCGCGCTCGGCATCGTAATAGGCTGACGTTTGCTGCATCATTGATGACATTATTGCAACTGCTGATGATACTGCAACCGAGATTTTTCCGGGTAAGTCTTCTGCCCCATCTGCAATGTCTTTGATAGCTTGGTATAGGGCTGTAAGGTTTTGCCCGAACTCTGAAGGTATGTTGTTTGCGCCTTTTCCGGCAGATTGTGCAGCATCTGCCGCTTGCATTATAGCTTTTTTGATTTTGACGAATTGTTCTTCTGTAATTACACCTGCCTCGAGCAACTTGTCCAGCATTTTCAATTCGGCTTGCTTGGTCGCCTCTGCGGATGTCTCGAGGTACTTGCCTACGATTTGCTTGTATGCGTCTGCAAGTTCCTTTTGTTTGTCAAGTTTGTCTTGGTTGACACGCGTTTGGATTTGCTTTTCTATGGCAGCATATTCTTCGGAGTTTTGCTCGTACAGCAGTTGCTTTTGGCGAAGGTATCGGAGGTCTTCTCTGAGTAAAGCCTGATTTAACGCTACTTTATTGTCAAATTCGGCGGCAGTGGGGTCGTAATATCGCATTGTGATGGCGTCCGTCCGTTCGGAGTGCTCGCTGTCTATCAGCGATGCCATTCGTTTTTTTTGCGATGCGATTGCTTCGAGGTCTGCTTCGGCACGTTTCTTGAGCAGGTCGCGATATTTGGTATTATCGGTTTCTCCCCATTCTTCGAATATTTTGATTTGGGCTTCACGTGCCTGTTCTTCGAGGTTGTTCTTGGTGTAGAGGTATTGTTCAAAGTCCTTTTGGCCGGTGGCATACGCGGTGAGGTTAGCCAATGCTATCGTGTCATTCTGTGCCTTGACCGCATCTATCTCGGCTTGCATCTGCTTTTGATGTTCGCGCTGAGCGTCGCTCTTGTCTGTCCCTTTTGCGCCATCGATGGTCGGCACGGTTCGTGGCGGCTCGACCGTTGGAGGCGGATTCTGTGTGCTATTGCCCGAAGATGCTCGATTGCCTTGCTCGATGCGGTACTGGTCAAGCAAGTCTTTAATCTCGGCCCGGGTCTTGAAGTCAAGAGTCGTTGAACCATTCGGTGCTATCACGGCGACAGTACTCATATACTCACCGCTTTTCAATGCGTCTTCGAGCATCTTGATTACAGTCGCAAGATCCTCGTCTGACGCATTCTTTGCCGGACGAGCAATACCTTCCATCTGGTCAAGAGATACCATTCGCGACAGATAATCTCCTTGGCGTTTTGTGATCCGGTTGAATATACCAAGAGGACTTTCCTGCTTACCTTTGACTGCATTGTATGCGGAGACGATCCCGGCAGCCGGGTTCATAGCTGTTAAGGCTATTGCAATATTCGAGTTAGGTGCGTTCTGTTCGTAGAGTCGGTCAAGTATGCCTTGAACCTCCTTCCCGATAGGCTGATTTGTGACTATTTGGTCTTGCACCGCAGTCATCACCTTCTTGATTTGTGCTTTGGTTGCTCCGGCATCTTGCAACGATTTTTTGAGCGCCTCCAGGTCTTTTGATACTTCCTCGTTATATGTTGTTTCGATATTTTCGCGAGCATTTGCGATGCCTTTGGCTTTAGCATTGGCTCGGATGGCCTTGGTCAGTCGGTCGTATGCAGCTTCGAGGTCGATGATTTCGCCTTTTTCGTTGATGAGACCTTGCAGGTATTGTCCGTACTGCGATATGATTGCGGACTTGGCCTTTTCGTAGGCATCTGTCCCTTGGGTAGTGCCTTTTAGCGTTGAAAACAGCTTGGAGAGTTCCTTTTCTTCTTTAATTGATTCAGCGGAAAGACCATTGGCGGACGCCATAGCTTTATCCATCTTTTGAGTATACTCATCAGTGCCTGATATTATGGATTTGATCGCGCCGTAAAGCATAATAGCCGCGCTTGCAATCGCGCCGAAGACATTGGCTTTTGTGGCCTTGTCCAGTGCCTTCCATGCGACAGTAAGTTTGCCGACTTGCAAAGTCATGGCATAGTAGGCCAGGCGCAGCCCGGTCATCAGGTTAGTCAATGTGGTAACGACTATCTGTTTGGCTTTGATGGCGATGGTGTGTGCGACCTCGGCGGCAGCGCAAAGCTTTGCCCAAATTACGTAAGACTTGTTTGCGAGGACGGCGACTGTGATTGCTGCAACAAGAGATAAGACTGCCGCCCTATTTTTGACGATGAACCCGACTACAGACGATAATGCGTGCATCAAAAGTGATGTTCCGGAGATAGCGTACTGCATAACGGGCAAGAGCTTTTCGCCAAGCGACACGGCCATCTCTGTAAAACTCTTTTTGAGTTTATCAAGCCGTGCTTGTACTGTGTTGTTTTGGACATCGAACTCTTTGGTCACGGAGGCGCCGTCTGCGAAGGCGGTCGCTGCGGCTATCTGTTGTTGTTTGACCTGGTCGATGTGCTCGGCGAGAGTGCTAAGTGTCGCAATTGCTCTTGCACCATTTTCGCCCATATCCTTGAACATAGGGGACAGCGCATCCATACCTCCGACCTTATTCAACGCCGACAGAAGTTCCATTAACGCTGAGTTGATGTCGGTTTTTACTAAAGTAGTAAAGTTTTGTATGTCCAGGCCGGCTATCTTGGCGTACTTGGCCGGGTCTTGGTATATGCGGACGATTACCTGAGACAGAGCCGTAGCCGAGGCCTCGACATTTTGATTTGTAGAGTCCAGTACGGCGCCGAAAGCCATTATCTGTTGTACTGATAGGCCTGCTTGAGCCCCGACACCGGCCATACGGCTGGCGAACTCGGTGAGGTATGGAGCCGAGGCTGCGCAGTTTTGGGATAGTTCGTTGACGACGGATCCAACCTTGAGTAAGGATTGCTCGGTGCCGTATTGTCCTTCCAATCCGAATATTCCGGTGAGTTTGGAAAGCGTTAGGGTTGCCCCTTCGCCCAGTTCATCAAGCGCGACATTGATTTGATCTGCAGCCTTAACAAAACCAAGGACGTCATCTATGGATGTCTTGCCAAGGCGTCCGGCTTCTTGTGCAAGCTTGTTCAGGTCCTCGCGCGATGTGCGCGTGTCCATCTGCTTAAATGCTTCGTTCAGTGTCTCAACTTGCTCGGCGGTCATACCGGTGTACTTGCGTACGTTGGCCATTTCGGCCTCCATGTCTGCGTAAGCCTGTACAGCAGCCTTGCCGGATACTACGATGCCTCCGAATGCGGCGACTGCGGTCGCGGCGGAGGCTCCCCAGTCGTTGATGCCGTCCTTAAGCTTTTCGAGCGGTGACCGCGTATCGATAGACATTTCGGTGTTGACATCAGCAAGTTGCTTCTTGACAGCCTTGAGTTTGTCTATATAGGCATCCCATTCTTTGGAGCCGCGTTCCACACGGCCGGAAGATAATTCGGCATTGATGGCTTTGAGCGCACGATGCAATTCTTTAGGCGTTGCTTTGTCAAGATTGCGCATTGCAGCCTCGACATTAGAGGCATTCGTCCGCATTCGCTGTATGGTTGCGTTGGTCTTCTGCAGTTCTTTGTTGACCTCTATGACCTTGCGTGCATCGCCTGCCGAATAAGCATCTGCTAATGCCTTGCGCAGAGCCTTAGCTTTCGCAATATTATCCTCGTATGTTCGTTTGTAGTCCTCGCTATTGCATTTGAGCACTACCTCTGCAATTTCTTTATATGCCATTTTTTACGTCTATTACTTTGCCAAATTTATGTGCGGAATTTTTTTGAACAAAAGACACTGCGGCAGGCTTTCACAAGTCTGCCGCAGCCATAGTATATATGTATATCCAGTTATGCTAATATCTTTCGACGAACGAGGATGACTGCAACGCCTGTCGCTACCACCGCCCTACGCTTGACCACCTTGACCGCCCTCCGAAATAGCGGTATATGTAGGCGGTAATGGCACGCTGCCCGGTCGTCAGACCGCACGCGCACGAACACGGTCAGAGCATTTTCTCGGCATCGGGAAAATGCTCTGACTGCTTGTCTGTACGAAGTATAAATCAGAAGGACGACGTCACTGCAATCATTGAGGATGTCTGTGGGTGGCTCTCGCATCCGATGCACAAGGTGTCGAAAGCGTCCGACCCATCGGTGCGACTCTCCAATTTATTTTCCTCGGTCTCGGCCAACTTTTCGCCGCGCTTGTCTTTGCCGCCGTTGTATATGCCGGCGGTCTGTATCGATATAAGCAAGTCCTCGTTGTTCTCACGATTAATCATCGGCACAAGGTGTGCCTTACCTGCGAACATACGATTGATGAGAAGGTGCTTGAGTATCTGACGCATCGGCACGCCGATGTCCACCTCCGTCACCATCCACCCACGCGAGCGGAAGGCGTTGACGATGACCGTGGCGAAGCACAGGTTATCCACCGCATATGACCCTTGCTTGGCCGTGGCATCATAGTAAAACACGACATGGCGGTTGCGATGGTGTCGGTAGTACTTGCAGAAGTCTTCCACCAGTTCGTTGAGCTTACGCTCGTACTTGACATAGAACGATTTAAGCACCAGTAGCTTCCGTCCTCTTGGCTGTCCGGCCACAAGCCAGTTGATGTTGGCATTGTAGTCAAAGGCAATACATATCGGCTGGTCGGCGTCCACATCTGCGTCCATAAGCGATGACGGTTCCTTGATTTTGTCAAAGTCATACTCAAGACTGTCGAGGTGGCCGAAATTCGTTGCCGAGTACTTATGGCCTTCCGTCATCGACGAATAGAAGCCGTCACGCGCAATGCCGATACGCTTGCACAGCACAGACGCCTGGAATGTCAGCGGAGGCAGGTCGCGTTTGAGCTGACGGATAAAAGCCTCGCCAAGCACCACCATATTGTCGATGGTGGACACTTCGCGGTAGTCTAATGCCACCGAGCGAAGACGGCAGAGTGTACGATGCATATTGAGCAGTGTCGAGCGCATCCGTGCCGATGGTGCAATCCCGGCAGCGGCCAGTTCTCGCACCTTACTCTCGAAGTGGTGTATCTCGGCCACAAGTCCGCGTATCGCATCAATCAGTTCCGGGTCGCACTTCTTGTCGTACTCCAAGAGCCATGATCCTTTCTTGGTCACCGGCATGTCCGAAGTAATGAGGGTCGAATGGTGAAAGAAGTGCTTGCCGAAGTATTGACGGTTGCCACGCAATGCAGGTAGTGTTTCGTCTTTGAGCTGCTCGAAGTCAATAAACTTAGCCTCGTCAATATCCAGCGCATCATACGACTGCGAGTTGGATGTACCTGTCCGGTCTTGCGAAATGATGAAGCCGACTCTGCCGTTATAGAACGACAATACGTTCTCGTAGTTTTGGATGGGGAATATCGGCTGTTTCCATCCCCAGGCTTTCGGGGGCTTAATGCCGATGCACCAATGGACGTTGCGCATCAACCCCCAGCGTTCCCAATGCACCAACATTGACGGAAGGGTGTTGGTGAGTGCACGCTTGATGTTTGCAGATACAAAGCCGGTGACTGACCCGGGCATACGCTCGAAGTTGCGGCGATTCCATAGTGCGTGAACCATGCCTTTGCCGAAAGCACGCCCGGCGACGAGGACGGTATCGCGTGCTTGCACAACCGTCATCAAGTCGCGCTGGACGTCATTGAGATATACTTGCTGAGTCTGCGTATCCATTTCCGATAGGCTTAAACAAATCGTCCAGACGTGCATCGATGTCCTCGTAATCGACATCCTCCGTCTGATCCATCGTGTAATACTTTTCCTTGAGCGCCTTGATTTTTTCGCGGAAGTGCGGCATACGCTTAATGCCGATGACTTCCGGGTCATCGGTGAAGGACAGCACAAGAGGCACAACTTTGGACAGGATGCTCTCGCGATCGTCCTCCTTGTCCAGCTGAGTATATTTGGCATACTGCGATGCGGCAGCCACCATGTCACGAGTGTTGTTGGCCGCATCGGCCTTGGCGTATGCGCGGTTTATCATCTCCAAAAAGCGATAGCGGTGGTAGTCCTTGCTTTGGCGTTGGTAGTCGCCAAGCAGTTCCTTGATAATCCGCAGGTCTTCGCGCGCCACCGATTCAACCACACCATACCGCTGACGTATTTCGGCAACAATATCGCGGTCACGTTTGCTCGGAAAGTTGAGCCAATGGTTGTACATATCGCGCAAACGCACGACATGGTTTATCGTGATGTCGTTAAGCCCGGCCTTGACCATCTTGTCGCGGTCGGAGAATAGATGCCGCTGCGCGACTTCGTTGATTGCAGGTAGTGGCATAGTCGATGGTTTAATAATCCTCGTCAGCGGTCATATCGCGAAGATACGTCTCGGTGAGCTGCACCGCGAACGGCGAGCCGACACGTGCAAAATCAATCTCTTGCCGACGCAACATCAGCGCTGTTTCCGCCTTAGCTTTGAGATATGCCGCACGCAGCGGAGACAGGCAGTCGGACAACTCAGCCTTGAGTATATCGGTATTAATGCCAAGTAAAGCGGCTATGTCTGACGGCGGAGTGAGTGCAGCAGCCAGTTCGGCCACGCGATCGATTGTTTCTTTATTCAAGTCCATGTCAATACCTTGGATTCGTTGCGTAATATGGTCAGCCCGTCCTTGAGCAGAGATACAGTGCGATAGTCAGTCGTAATAATGCCTGCCTCGAAACGGTCTCCGCGTGTTTGATTCTGAGACGTGACTATAGCCACGTCCACAACTGGTGCATCCAGAATGACGACCTTGCTGTGGTTCTGTGCAAGTATAACCTCGTCGCAGACGCTGTGCATAAGGCTGTCCAATGACGATGTTTTGCGTGCCGCTCGCATATCACAGACGAGCGAGCACCACAATATCCGTCCTGATGAACGAGCGCGATGTAACCACCTCAGGAATTGCTCGGACACCGAGAATGTGGATATGGACATACCGGCCGGGCCTGTCTGGTCAAGCACCCAGTCAATATAGTCTGATAGCTGTGCGGCTCTGCCGAAGTACGGTTGTACCGCGCAGCTCGCCAACGGAGCCAGTCCGGTCAATGCTGCGCAGGACATCACGTCTCGGATTTATCCGTGACGTCGATGCCGAGCGCAGACAGCTCGGCTGCGACTTCCGGCGTAAACTTTCCACCGAGGTCGCGGATTACTGCGACGCAGGCGCGGCACTTGGTGATAGCAAGAGCGCGGCGATCGTCGGAGACATCTGCAGTCGAGGCCACCTTCTTGTATTTGCCGAGGGTCTTGCGTGCAGCCGACAGTCGTCGGTTCTCCTCGTCTGTACGTCCGGCGGACAGTGGAGGTGTAGTCGATGACGGCAGTTCGGTGTGCCCGGGCAAATACTCATCGTACAGCTCAAGTGTATGACGATATTGTTTATCAAGTTCGTCAAGCATCTGCAACTTCTCGAAGCGGTCGCACGGCTCTTGGTCTGCCATCGCTTTGAGTTCGTTGAAGAGCAGTACGATTTTGCGGTAGCGCGTCGCGTTGCCGTCCCATAAAGCCTGTACCTCAGGTGGTAGGCTGTCGTGGTCGGCACGGCGGCCACGGGCGGCATGAGCCTCCGGCAATTCGTCATCGGATGAGATTGTGGGCGGTGTGGCCACCGTAGAGGCAACGCGAGGCATTACTTCCGCTTCCATATGCACGACATCTGCGACACTCATATTGTGCAGACGGATGCGCAAATGCTTGCGCAGCTCGTATTCAAGCTTGGACATATATTTACCGGGATTGCGCACAAGCGTATTGTATAGCGCCTTATTGCGGTTGAGCGATCGTAGCATCGCGGCGCCGCGCATAAAATCGCGGTCGGCTGGGCGTGCGTTGAGCCAGTCCTGCATTTCCTGAGTAAGTTTTGGATCAAGATTCGTCATAATATTAAATTTATAGGCGCGACGACAGGCCAACCCTAAGCCCGTAGTCGCGCCTACTGAAGATTATATACTGTGCTAAGTCAGTCCTATTATGGGTATCAACCGCCGACTGCAACTTCGACTTCGCCGGTGGCGCAATCGATGGTGCCATCTTCAGTCACGAGTTTGCCTACATAATAGGGAGATGGGCATACATCGGTGACGGTTATTTCGAGTGTTGTACCGCTGGCGTCAGTCACGGACATACCGCTGTCTTGGGACGGCTTGGTATTGGTCTCGAACATCTCGTTGCCGACGATACGCCACTGGCCGTCACGCTGCTGAATTGCGTAAACTATGTCGTCGGAGTTGGCCATACGGCAAAAGCCCGTGGCATCCGGGCCGACACCGGCATACTTGATGGTGGCGGTGTTGTTAAACGTCTTGGATGGTTCATCACCTTGGCTCTCGGCCTTGACGTTGCTTGCAGTAGCGAGCAGATCAATGCGACGCCATTTGGCATCGGCAGCGAGGGCGAAGTCACCTTTGTAGGTAGCTATTGACGCCATCGTGGCATCTTTGTCGCCGGGCTTGGCGAGAGTGGGGAACGTATCAATCAGACTCTTGGGCATAAAATATGCCTTGGGTCGAAGACCTGGGAGTGTAGTCTCCCCTTTGCAAAAGGTCAGGCTCTCATAGAGGTTGACCGTGGTACATTTGGTTGTCATCTTCTCTGTCTTTTAAGTGTTAGTTGCCGGTTTTTCCTCCTTGATCGTCTGTCGGAGGCGTAGCGGCTTTGAACTTGCCGACAAGCAGGCGTTCGGGCGACACGCTTTCAAAGTCGACGCCGAAGAACATAGTGGCCACGAATTGGAGGACGAAAGCAGCATGTTTTTCGACCACGATGTTCTCGAGGTTGGACATCTGGTCTGTGCCGATGAGCATATTGGCTTTGGACGACAGCTGGATGTAGTCCGACTTTGCCTTGCCGGCCATAGGCACGAGCGTAATGTTCGGGAAGCCCTCGACGACAGTCTGGTTGAACTTGTCGTATATAGGAGATTGGCCGGTGGTAGTCTTGTAGTCATCGCGGTAAGCGTATACCAGCGAACGGGGTACGAACAGATTGAGCTGACCGCCTTGGCTGTCGGCTCCGTCTTCGTAGTCGAGCAGTTCATCCGAGGCTGCGCGGCAGAATGCCACGATAGAATCAACGGCATTGTCGGATGTGATAGCCTCGCTGAACTCATAGAGGTTGCCCTTGGCTACGGCGATATTGCCGGCGGTAATCTCCTTCCCGGTGATTGTGTCTATGCCGTCGAATAGGTCAACGGTCTTGGTGCCGGAATCATTTCGCACGGCGTCAAAGAGGTGCTGGGCAAAGCCCTGGCCTATTTTGGCGGACAGGAATGCCAGCACCTGGCGGACGATGTCGGTGTCCTTGAGACCCTCGCCTGAAGTGATGGACGATCCGTAGATAGATTGAGCCACCGAGTTGGGCGAAAACTCCTTGATAACCGAGCCGAAGTAGGTGCGCAGCGTGCGCCCGGCAACGGATACACCGGTGGAATCCACACGGCTCTCTGAATAGGGTCCCATCTCGATAGCTCCGGCGAGCTGACCGACGGTTTCCGAATAGCGGATGCCTGTGCGGAGGGTGAAGTAATTGAGTGCGGGGCCGAGTGCAAGCACCGGCATCTGCAGAAGCTCTTTGCGGTAGAGGGCTGCCGACTTGGCAAGCGCCTCGGGGGTGATAGTTACGTTAGGCATTATAGCAGATTTTTAATGTCGTTATACAAATTGATTGCGCTTGGTGCAGCCGTGTCGTTGACGCCGTCAACGGCTGCGGTGTCATCTCCCGGCGCGTTTTGGAGTGCGACGACCTGTGCGGTCAGTTCCGCTATGGTCTTGTCGCGCTCGGCAATAGCAGTATCCTTGTCGGATGCTGCCGTCTCGGCACTGGCCGCATCGCGGACGTGGGCTTCGAGACGGGCAAAGTCTTCGGCACGCAGGGTGACGTCTCCATCTTGATCGGCGACGATAGTCTCCATGCCGAGGACGTTCGCGATGTGCGAAAAATCGTACTTTTCCACTTTCTTAGTCATTACTTGTTGGTTAATAATCGGAGGAAGACCGAGAGCTGTGACGCGGGTACCCAATGTTTCTGCCGTTGACAATGTCTCGTCGGTGACTTCGGAGACTTCGTCAATAAGGCCGAGAGCGAGGGCATCATCAGCATTGAGCCATTTCCCTTCTTTGAGTATGGCCAGGATGTCGGACACCGGCTTGCCACACCTCTTGGCATATATGTTGGCGAGTATTACATCAGTCTTCTCCGCATCTTGCTTTGCCGTGGTCAGCCGTTGCATCAGGTCGGCCATTTCGTCTGCGTTGTATCGTCCCCAGGCGTCCACGAATAAAGAGCATTTATGCACGAGTATCAGTGCATATTTGCTCATCACAATCTTCTTTGCGCCTGTGGCGATAATCGTTGCGGCCGATGCCGAGCACCCGGTGTAGTACACTGTCACGTCTCCATGGTCGATAAACTGCTGCCGGATGTCGAGCGCGTGCGCGACATCGCCGCCGAGCGATGATATTTTCACATCGACATGTTGGCCGCGATAGCGATCGAGTACCGAACGGATGTACTGCATAGAGTATCCGTACTCGCCAATCGTATAGTCTATGATTAGTTGGTATTGCATATATCTACTCTACAAATAATCTATAACGCAAAGGTATCTTGCTATTTATCTGTATAAAAAGACTCTAAGGCTTGTCAAGAACCGGCATCAAGCCAAGAGTATCGGTGTATTCAATGGTCATCGTCCTGCAGGATTTGTCGTTCGTTCGACCCGGTAGCACGTCCGTTGTGTTTACTATCGGGTACGGATGTCCGCTACCACCGATAAGATACCAGCTGCCATCGGCGCATTTGGCCAGAAAAGTATAATGTTTGGTAGTCAAAACATTATCGTAGGCGGTGGTGGCCGTAAGAGTGGTTGTATATAGTTTCGATTTCTTTCCGATTTTACTCGTCACTTCGGCACTTGCAAGACCGAATATTTCGAGATCTTTCCAATCTCGCCAGTATTGCAGACGCACACCGATGCGAGGGACATACACTATGTTTTGCAGTTTGGATGTCTCGATATAGGAGACCGCCACGATGTTTTTTATCAGATTAGCCATATTGTACTGTATTGTTTGCGGCTGTATGCCGCTGTTTGGGTTTCTATTAAATGGAGCGGTTTGTCTATTAAATTTTCCCTGATTTTTTCTTTAGATTTATTCCGCGTTTTGCATAATCGTTGCGCATTCGGTAGTAGCATTGACGGACGGCCTCGGCTCGATCAATGCCGATACCGTTGGCTTCGCACCATGCCGCAATCATTTTGTTCAGACCACATGGTACAGCCTGCTCCCGCAATGGAGTGATGGCCGTCCAAAGGGAGCGACGAAATAGGTCGTCTATGGTTTCGGCTACTGCAGCTTTTCCGCAAGGTCCCATATAATTGTAATACTCCGGTGGTTTGGCTTTGCTCGCCGGTATCGCAATGGCGGTCATACCCTCGCCACCGCAATCCGGTGTATAGCCCTTGGGTAAACGTTGAAGATAGGTACGAATAATCGCGTTTTGAGGCGACGAGTCCGGGAATACAACCGGGTCTCCGAGGCAGTGTGTCAGCCACTCCGCCTTATACTTAGGTAGGTTGATGTAGATAACGAATTTGCTCATAGTGTTTTGTGTTTATGCAAAGGTAGTAAATAATGGCGATATATCTACTGTTTATGCCGATGTTAATTTCAAAACACGACACATATTTTCCGTTCTACACGTTCTACATGTTCTACACTTCGTGCTGTTTTACCTAATTGGTTTTTAATCAATAATATAAACGGTAAGGCTGACCCCGTACATCCATCAAAAGATGTAGAAAAACAGGCCATTTTGTAGAACGATTCCGAATTTTTCTACATTTGTAGAATTTTGTAGAATGGTTTTTACTAAGTGTAGAATACTTATTTTATTGATTATCAACTTTGTTGAAAGTGTAGAACGTGTAGAACGGAAAAACGGCTCAACTTTTTCGCAAGTCGATAAACAAAAATAAAGGCCGGCCTTTTCGGCCGGCCTAATTTATTGTATAGGGTTTGGCTATATCTAAAAAAAAGTTTTTTGTCTGATTATTTTGCAGGGTATTGGAAAACTATGTATATTTGCATTGACGCGGAGATGTGGGGTCGGAACGGGCCGCCGCCCACCTTGAGAGGAATCTGTCGATGACATACTTTGTGGCCGGGAGAAACACCCGTGTAGGAAACCGCGGAAGCTGGTAAGTCCGTAACCCCAGCGTAGTCGCCAGCCGTTTCAGGCTGGCGATTTTTATTTACCATTGTGTGTTACCCAGCGATGAATCGTCCCGTTTTTTGTTATGACAAAAACATTAAGGCGCTTAGAATTTTTCTCTGAGTATTTTTCAATTCCTTTTTGTACGGTCTCTCGCGTGTGGCTGGCATATTTCATATATACAACAGCGGCTGTTGCACCAGGCTTATCTCGAGCGTGTTCTAAGCAGTTCTTAAAATTATTTACACTTCCACCCCTCGGCGTTGATTGCTCAAATCCTGCTGTGAATATGTAGCCATCGGGAGTCTTTATCTGTCCTGCTTCATCTTTGAGTGTTACAACATATCCATTGTCGGCAAGATGCTTTGCCGCTTCAATTTCTTCGGGTTTATGTGTTGCTGTACTGTTTTCGATTACATAGTAACCTCCACCTTCACGGCTAAAATAACCATTCGAATATTTTCCTGAGTTCATTAAGTCGTTGTATTCTTTTTCGCGAGCGATATAATTTTTACTGCCGGTTGTTAATTTTCTACAGCCACCTGTTTTTTTAGTCATTTTTACCAAATTTAGCGGTCATAAAGTCAGGAATATAAAGCAATGAGTTTTGGATGCAGAAATCACGGATAGTCGCGCCTCCGCCATAAACAATAAAATTGGGTTTTCTCCTTTGTGAAATAACTCGAGCCACAGATAATTCTCTTTCTAAGTCGGTTATCCGGCCGCATACACCCCGTGTAGCAAATGCGTTGTAGCCAGAGGGTATTCCCTTCATGTTTAGTTGGGTGAATTTTGCGCTTACATTCAGGTCTGCATAAACGTATAGCCCACATTCTTGATAATACCTTGCCAGCCATCTTTTTCGGTATATGTGGTATATGCCTATTGCAAGTGGGGTGGTGTCAAATATTGAGTAATTCGGTTCAACGATTGCGCTTGCTTGATAAGTGAATATTTTTGCTGGTTTCTTCCATAATGACGAAAAACGATAGTCATCAACATAAAAATGAATAGTACGAGCTTCTTTCGTCCTGCGGCCTGCCCCATAAGGTGCAAAAGGAAGGATTAAGTTTCCTGCTTGTCGATCAAGCCGTAGACATGGAATCTCGTATCCATTGTCGCTTGGATAGAGATAGTCTTCGCATTCAAGTCTTTCCATTAGTCTTTTATTGTAGAGGTATTGTCAGTCGTCAATGGCTGTTCCGTCGACCTCAAGGTTAATATTATAATTCTCCATAAGTAGCTGATAGTCGAAACATAATGCCCAGTCTGTACGCGATGTAGCTTGGACAGATGGCATACCGCTTGCTCCGGTCACTTCCATAGTGCTTTCACGAACATTGGATAGGTTCTTGAAACGTACTGCGTACTTCGTCCCGATGTATTCCTTGCTGTTTTCAAGATAAAATCGTAGAGATTCCACGGGTAGTGTAGCGTCCCCGACAATCTTTCCATTCTTTTTATATAGCATCATAATACGCTTCGGGCATAGATATAGTATTGGTCTGGCACGCTGCCACTCAATTTTATCGCGCATTCCCTTGCCACGAAACGTGGTCTCGTACTTGATACGATAGTCCGCATCAATGAACACCTCTCCATTCTGATGCAGATAGTCCACGACAGCCCAAAAGTTGGCAAGCTCGTTGGTGCTGCGACATTCGCGATTCTGCCGACGGATGCCGGTTACACACAACGACAGCATATCTCGGTATGACCAAGCGACGTCTACCACGCCTTCGAGCGTGCGGAATACTGCCAACGGAATTACCCAATTGCGCAATATGCGGTCCTCGACCATATCACCGTCGACAGATGCGAGTATGTCGGCAAGAGCAACTTTGTAGTTGCCTGCAAAATTAGCCTCGACCCGTTTTCGATGCTTCAGCAGTTGCAATGTCAGATGGCTGCATCCGAGACTGCGCCATGTTTTAAGGTCGTCAAACTTGCGCTTCGCCTCAACCGAAAATTCCGAGGTATTGAACGTCAGAAACAATAGTCGGGAAAAAATGGCAATGTCAATTGTCGGCATTTCCTGCCCGGAGAGTATCACGCCGCAGTCCACTGCCGTAGTCTCGCGCTTCTTGTCGCGATCCATATTCATACGAGTGCGCCCGACACCATCATACAGCCCTTTGATAAATTCGCGTCGGTTGAGTTCTATACTATTCTTGTATTCATCGATATGTACGAGCGCATTAGCACATTGCGCAACCGTATCTGCCAAAGCGGCGTCTGTCGCTGAAGACAGGTTCGGCGGCTCGTTATTGATGACAAAAAACGACATCAGCGAGTGCCCGAGCTCGGATTTACCCGAGCCCTTTGGCCCGAAAAGGTTTAGTATCGGAAAATTCTTCGTGACTGCCGTAACCACGTCCTTGAATAGCGTCGCAAACAGAAAACACATACCGACCTTGGCATTGTCGCCGAATACCGCGACCAGCTTATCTGTGTATTGCCGTAACGTGATTTCGGACATCGTAGTATGGACGAACTTCCTCTCGAACTGGAACAATTTCCTCTCATTGCGGTATATAGATGATGCAGCTGGTAGGTAGTAGTTGCCGACGTCCGGCAACTTGACAATGCCATATTCATCGGCAGCCATCCATGTGCCATTGTATAGTACGCCGTTACCGAAAGCGAAGAAATCATCCTTTTGCCAGCCCAGCTGCGTAATCTCTGTTGCCGTCTCGGTTTGTTCGTACAGATAACCTTTAAGTTTGGTCAGGTGGTCATCCTTGGCCTTCCAGATGTAGTTGCCAATGCCTTCGACTTTGAGTTTGAACCGCTGCAGACTGACAAGATCTTCCTGCTTAAGTTCGACTATTTCCGTCTGTCGGTTGATGTTTGTGATCTTATACAGTCGTTTAGGCGACAGCTGGTCTTTGATGTGAAATAACGGCTGCATCACGAAGTTGCTCCACACCATAGGCTCGCCCTCCTTAGACAGCGAGTAATAATAGTTGTCGCGCTCGCAAAAGCCATACTTGCGATATAGTTCTTGGTTGATCAGATTCCCATCATCGCTTCGTTTCTCGCCTTTTGTAATGATTGCCGCAACCGAACTCTCAACGACCGCAGACGACACGCCAAAGACTTTCGCAGTCTGTCTTGTCATTGCCTTGCGTGCGTCCGCATCGGCCATCTCGGCAAGTAGTTTTGCAACCTCCTTCATTACCGGTGCACGTTCACTCGCCGTCTCTTTGCCGATGAGCAACTTCTCGGCATACCACGGGACGAAATCCTGCTTGTGCAGAGAATCAAGGATAGCTCGTGATGTGATGTAGCTGTCCGGATCCTGCTTATCCTTACCTTGCGGAATTTCCTTGACAATTACGCGAAAGCCTTGATGAAGTGCTGCAAGGCCGTTCTTGATGACTGCAGCTATGCCCGGCCCATAGACATCGCCGACTTTCTTCGCCGGGTCTGCATCGGGGATAAAACATATAGTAGGATTATACCTGCGCAGTTGGTCAAATTGCGATGACGACCATTCCGTCCCAAGAGATGCTACGGTATTAGCCACCCCGATAGACTGCAAACGCATCACATCCGGAGCCCCCTCAACAAGATATACAATCTCATCAGATGCAATCTGGCGTGCCGCCGCGTTGAGTCCGAAAATCGTATCTTTCTTTGAGTAGACGAGGCTTGCCGGCGAATTGATATACTTCGGCCCGTTATCATCCAGTGCTCGTGCCGTAAATCCTAATACTTGATTACTGCGAGACCTGATAGGTATCACGATACGATTATAGTAGAAGTCTCTGAGATTTCCTTTTTCGTCTCGTCGCAGCAATCCTACCTCGACAAGTATATCGGTGGACAGCCCTTTTGCTTGTGCATAATCGCGAAAAGCACCATGACCGGGTGCATATCCGATACACTGCTGCTGAACGTATCGTTCGCCCCACCGATTATTGGCGTATTCCTTAGCGCGTTGAGCATCTGTGTCATCAGCCGACATCCTGGATGCATAATATTCCATCGCAACGCGATTGGCGTGGAGCATCGCTTCACGCTTTTTGTCAAGAGCGACTTCCGCGGCTGTTTGCGGGGATGCCTTGTCCTCAATTGATATTCCGGATTTCTTCGCAAGATACTCCACCGCCTCGCGGAATGTCATGCCCTCAACTGTCATCAAGAAGTCAATGGCATTGCCTCCGATGTGACAGCCGAAACAATAGTACATATTCTTAGCCGGTGTTACAACGAACGAGGGAGTTCGTTCATTGTGGACAGGGCAGCAACATTTATAGTTATGCCCACTTTCTTGTAGTGGCACGAAATCGCGTACGACATCCTCGATGTGTGTCGCATCAAGAACTCTTGCTATATCTCTATCGTCATACATGCCGCTTATCGGTTATTAAATCGAGTAATCAGTTGTGCTGTCGTATGGAGATGTAGTCTGGCCTTGATGTTCTGCACATGCCGGTTGATGGTATAGACGGATATGTCCAGCTCATCAGCGACATCTTGTCGAGCAAGACCTTGTGCAATCAAGTGCGCTACCTCTGTTTCGCGTTCGGTCAACGCTGTCTCGAGCCGTGGCTTGCATAACACACCTTCAAGTTTACATTCCCCTCTGAGCGGACAATGTACTTCTTCGAGATTGAGACAGCCATCATTGGCAACATCAATTGATAATGTATCATATTCGCCGAAATTACAACGAATGAAACGGTGAACTATTCGATATTCATAGTATGGACGATTAGGCTGGCTCTTGGCATACATTTCCGCCAGTACAGCGAACGCTTGTGGGTATAAGTCTCGTATCAGCGCGAGCATATCTTGTGTAAGGCTGCGGTGGCCTATCGTATATACATACATCGCCTCGTTTTGGGGCTTAACATTTATGCTGCCATCCGGGCAAACGTAAAACTCAACGTTCTGCAACATAGCTTTCTTCGATTAGTGATTCAATCAATTTTCGCTCGGCCGTGCGCCATGAGTCTTCTCTAAGCTTCCGCCAAAAGCTACTAAAGCTGATGCCTGTTCGTCGAATCACCTCATCACGAAACGCGGCTTTGTCCTCGCGGGTCGGCAGTAATGAGTAATAGTCTAATATAACCATAGTCAGTATTTTGTGTGTGATTTCTTGTGCTACTATCATTTTAATTACTAAATTAGCAGTGCAAAACTAACGAAAACTGCTGTAATATCTATTAGATATAATAGATTTAACTAAGTTAAATAAACATAAAACAATAGTTATATATGTATAATCCACAGAAAATCACAGATTTATTAGAGACTCGTCGAGTAAAAGCTCGCGACCTGCTTACATTCCTTGGTAAGAACTGGAATGGTTCTGTCGCGCAGGTGGTCAACCATGACATCCGCGTATCCAAGATTGAACGCATTGCCGACTTTTTTCAGGTGCCTATCGATACCTTCTTCGACCGCGAAACGCCGGTGCTTAACGATGTGCCGAGCAACTCTACAGCCACACGTATATCCGACTTGGAATGCCTTCTTGCCGAAAAAGATAAGCGTATTGCCTTACTTGAAGATATGGTAAGCCTTCTGAAAGAAAGAGAAAAAAAGTAATAATTTACTCGGACGAAAGTCGGACGACATGCTGCATAAATACATGGTCAAGAATACGCTCAGGCGGCATTAAAATATCGGCCTACACAACAAAGTTTACTCCCTCTCTCTCTCCGCAGAAAAGAGCCTTGGCAGCAAAAGCTGACGAGGCTCTTTTCTGTAGGGTGAATGTGAAGTGTCATACTCGTGTGGCGAGGTGTATTGCTCCCATGGTCCGTATTCTTTCTACTACTCTCGGCATCCCTTCCCATTGCGCCCGGTGTTCTTATGTTTCGCGGCCTGTATACGGGCGTTGCTTCGTTGCGGGGAAATGTTTACCTTTGTAGTCGCGAAAGCACCGACGGTAGTCGCAAATGTTCCGTTGGCGACCGCTAATGTGCCGCCAAGTGCGCGGTGCGGTACTTTTCATTGCCGAATACGATGAACGAAACTTACGACATATTCATCAGCTACTCAAGTCGCGACTGTGAGACGGTGTATGCTTACGTGCAGGCGTTCAAGGATGCCGGGTACAGGGTGTGGTATGACAGTGAGGGCCTTTATGGCGGGGCTGAGTTCTCCGAAGTAATCGCTCGCGCCATTTGCGCATCGCGCCTCGTTGTGTTCTTCTCATCCGCGAATTCTAACAAATCCGAATGGACCAAGGGTGAAGTTTCGTTGGCTCTCGGATTTAGGAAACCGATACTGCCTGTGCGCTTGGACGAGTCCGAGTACAATATTGCGTATATGCTGATGCTTGTCGGCAGGCAATATGTAGACAGTCTCCAAGGCAAGACACCTGTGTCTACGCAGAAGCTGCTGGAGGCTGTCTCTATTATGCTTGCCGGCGGTCGGGTTCCGCAGCCTCCGGGTGGGTTTGCTGGCGAGCATAAGCGCAAGTGTCTATGGATTTCGGGTGTGTTGTCTGTGCTTATGGCCTCGGGTATGATGTTGTGTAGCGGCGAGTTTCACATAAATATCTCGCTGTCGCTGTTTGTCTCCACGATGGCCGCGGCGGTATGCTTCGCCGCTTCGGCGTATATCATTCTGGGCGATAAGAATTGGCGTTATAGGCATTTATCGGTAAATCTTTTTTACCTTGCCGCCACGATTTTTTTTCTGTCTTACGCCGTCTCGGCTTTCGGGCTTTGTTTTGTCGGGTCCAAGGTCGTGACACTCAATGCCCCCAGTCTGTTAGATGCCGTAATTGCGCTGTTCTCGCTCAATCGTCTTATGGCTTTCAAACGCTACGGGTATGTTCTGCTGTGGCTTTGCGCAGCCGCCTTTACCGTAGGTGGTTATATGTGGTTGAGGGTATGGATTGCTCCGGCCGTCATTGCACCGGCGGCATGCGTGTGTATGCTGGCGCTGACCGCCATTCTCAAGCGTCGTCACTCTGGCCGTTCGTTCTGGGAGTGTATGTCTTAGCCGCCGATTTGCAGAGCAATAAGGTCGCCGCCCCAATTATCGGGCATAAAAAAGAGCCGAAACCGAAGGTCTTGGCTCTTTGGGTGATCCGCCTGGGGTTCGAACCCAGGACCCCAACATTAAAAGTGTTGTGCTCTACCAACTGAGCTAGCGAATCTTGCTATGGAGACATCGCCGCGGGCGATGTTGTCCCTCAAAAGCGTTGCAAAGGTACGATGTTTTTTTGGAACGGCCAAATTTTTGGCCAAATTTCACCGAAAAAATTTTTTGTGGTAAATTTGCGGACGGATAAAACGTATGCTCATACGATGCGAGCTGATGTCGATATAGGCCTGTCTTTGGATGGTACGGCATCGCGCCGTTTAGTCGCGAGTGATATGTATCAGATTAAGTATTAAAGCGATAAGTATGATTTTTGATAAGAACGACCCGGAATTCGGCGATATGCAGAATGTGAAGCGGCGTATGTTTGCGCTGCGCAACGGTGTGGTGGCCGAGGCATTGCGTTGCGGCGGCTGCCCGTATCGAATAGTATTCGGGCTGACGTTGCCGCAGTTGGACGAGATTGCTGCCGTGACGCCGCATACGGTGACATTGGCGCAGATGTTGTGGGACAATGATAGCACGCGCGAGAGCCGCCTTCTGGCGCCGATGATACTGCCGCGTGAGGATATGACCATCGACCGTGCGCGTCTATGGCTTGGCCAATGTCGGGATACCGAGGATGTGGACATCCTGTGCCATCGTCAGCTGAGGCATCAGCTGTGGGCGACGGCGTTGGTGGATGAGTTGAGCGTGCGCGAGGATTCCGACTTGTTGCGCTATGCGGCTGTGCGCCTGGCTTTTAATCTTGTGCATAAAGACGCTGCTATGGGACTGCGTGTGGCTTTGGCCGAGGCGGAGCGTGACTGTCCGCTTACACGACATGTGGCGTCAATGCTGGCCGAGGAAGCGCGTTATGTGCTCGATCCCGAGGAGTGAGCCGCTTAGGACCCGAATGATGGGCGAATTTTAATCGCCGGGATGTGTTGCGGCGCCATAGGCAGGGGTGAAGATGTCTGCCTGTGACGCCGCAGCGTATTCGGTGTGGAATCAGTTGGGGCGGCGGTTGAGTTTTTCGCCTATCCAGAGGCCGCCGATGACCAGTGCGCATCCGATGATGCCGATGGCTGTGATAGGCTCGTCTACGATGAAGTATGATGCGACCATAGTGACAACGGCTTGCAAGTACATATAGTTGTTGGCTGTGACGGCGCCGAGATGGCGTATGCACAGCGACCACAGTAGGTAGGCCACGGCCGAGCATCCTACGCTGAGGAATAGCAGATTGAGAAGTATATCTCCGTCTGTAAGCAGCGTCAACGGGTTGTGCAAATGTGGCTCAATAAGGAGGAAGGGTAGGGCGGTGACCACGCCGTAGAAGAATGTCTTGCGTGTGATGTACCAAACGTCATAGTTGGCGCTGAGACCGCGCAGGACGATACTATATACAGCCCAAGAGAATGCGGCAGCGATGCTTAGGGCGTCACCCAACAATGGGCTGCTTGCTGTTTGGGCATCTGACGACGAAGAATTGAAAATAACGCAGGCGGCGCCGATGAAAGCGATGAAACTGCCCAGTACCATGCCTCGGCCCGGCTTCTCGGTTTTGTAGATGAATGCCAGTAGGAATATGGTAATGAGCGGCGACAGGGATGTCAGCAGCGAGACGTTGGTGGTGAAGGTGTATTCCAGCGCTGTATTCTCGGCGATGAAGTATATCGAGCCGGCGCTGAGCCCACAGAGTAGGAAACGCCATTCGTCGCGCCACGAGTACGAGCGGAAGCGCTTGTGGCTGATGAGCAGAATCATCAGGTAGGCAATTGCGAAGCGGTAGACGTAGATTTCTACCGGACCCATTTGGTGTAGTATCAGGACTTTTGTGGACACGAAAGACACGCCCCACATCAGTACGAATATGAGTGCGGCGATATGTACCAGCCATAGGGCGGGGCTGTGCGAGGCACGTCCGGAAGGTGCATTGTCTGATTTCAGTGTCATGCTTTTATGGGTCTTTTGGGCGTTTCTATTATAGGGTTGTGGTCGTTTTGCAGCGGCTGCCGGTAGTCGGCGGCTGCCGATTGTTATTATGTGCAAAATTAGCAAATATTCCTGAGGATAGCATCGTGTATTGCCGAAAAAACGCTAATTTTGTATTTGAGTATAGCCGCGAGGCTTCGCAGTTTATACTAATGTATTTGAGATATATAAGTTTAATCAATATAACGAAAACGTTAATTATGAAAACATTACGTTACTTAGGTATGGCGGCTTTAGCAGGCGCGCTGCTTGTAGGTGAAACAGCATGTAACTCCATGACCAATACTGGCAAAGGAGCTCTTATCGGTGGTGGCGGCGGTGCAGCCGTAGGCGCCGGTATCGGTGCACTCATCGGCGGAGGCAAGGGCGCCGGCATCGGTAGCGCCATAGGTGCAGCCGTTGGTGCAGGCGCAGGCGCACTCATCGGCAATAAGATGGATAAACAGCAGAAGCAGCTTGAGGAACAATTGGCCAATCAGGCTAAGGTAGAACAGACTACCGACCAGAATGGACTGCAAGCCATCAAGGTTACGTTTGACGGCGGTATCCTTTTTCAGACAGGCAAGTATACGCTCAATGCTCAGGCCAAGAACGACCTCACCGGTTTTGCCACCAACCTCAACAGCAACCCCGGCACCAATGTACAGATCTATGGATTTACTGACAATACCGGCAGCTTCGAGGTCAATCAAAAGCTTTCGGGTCAGCGTGCCAATGCCGTGCGCAACTATCTTATCAATAGTGGTGTAGATGCTAGTCGTCTCTCGGCTCAGGGCCGTCCCATGCAGGACTATGTAGCATCCAATGACACTCCCGAAGGTCGCGCCATGAATCGTCGTGTCGAAATCTATATCACCGCCAGCCAAGAAATGATTCAGCAGGCCGAAGCCGGAACACTCAAATAATACGTCCTTAGATCGACAGAGCGCCTTGCACATCTTTGGCGCGATGGGCTTTTAGGCCAAAGGCAAAAACAAATTATACCGCGAGTGACGTCATCTTCGGGTGATGTCATTCGCGCTTTTTAATCCCATTTGTACCCTCGGAATTGCCAAAATCCGTGTAACCATACAAACGAAATCATGAGCAAAATCTCGGTCGAAAAGTCAAGTCAAATTCAATAGAGAACAGGCACGCGAAATAACACACATAAACAACTGTGAAAGTGTGTGTTATCAAGACGGCGAAATATCCATCCAAACTCCGAGCAACAAACCGGTAACACTCCTCTAACAAGGCTCTAACAAGCAGCTAACAACACTATAAGAAAGATATAAAGTAAGAAAGTAAGAATTATATTTAAGAGAGAGTATTGAGAGAAAAATTTTTAATGTCTCGCTGACGCTCGGCCGCGCGCGCTCGACAACGGAGATTGATACCGCTAATGAATACGGCTGCCGCCCCAAAAATAGTCTCGGACATCGGGCTGAAAAGCACCAAATGCCGAGAAAGATCCATTGGCTGCCACATTCACAAAAAAGCCGCCGGCATTTCGACCCTCGTTGCAATAATACCCATACGCTCGGTGCAAATTATAGGGAGGAAAAGGGCGGGGGCTCCGCGAAAACGCCGACAGCCACCACGTCCACCATTCCCCGCAGATTTTCACGGAAACCCTACGAAATCTCCTAAGAGTCCAAAGGGTCCAAGAGACTCGAAAGACCCAAAGAACCCCTAAAAACACTTTCGAGAAGCAAACCCTCGCCAAAAGCGGGTGCATCTTGTCTTTTGGCGGTCATTGTACGTCATTCGACATTCAAAAGGCCGTTTTTTTTTGCTTAAAATAGTCTGTATAAGAAAAAAAATGGTTAATTTTGGGGTGTGCAAATGCACGTAATATTTACAAACCATAATTTTATCCGGGGTTCGGGTCTAACCCGACCCTCCCAAAAACCTATAATTTTAATATATGGAAAAGTGTGACGATCCCGTTGGCGCGGCCTCCCAAGCCCAAGACCAATCCCTACCAACCTCCGAAGGCATCAAAGAAACGACAGCGCCCGAGCCTGAGTCCCAAGAGTTGGCTCCGGCTGCCCCGACTGAAGATGCCGAGCAAGGAGCTACAGCTTACCAGAATCAGGATGCCGAAGCGCAGCCTGCCGACTTGGCCGCTGCCGAGCCGGAACATCCACGTCACACCTTGCCGGATACCGTCGAGGGCGTCATCGAAGCTCTGCAAGCACTTGCCGACGGACCTGCTGCCGAGATTTCGCGCGACGTTGTATCACGACTGCGTTTGCGGGCTTCCACGCTGCGCAACAAGCATATAGAAGAGCTTCGCACAGCATGGGTCGCCGAGGGCAATGCCCCCGAGGGCTTCGCCGCGCCCGAAGACGATACCGAGAGCCGCATCTCCGCGCTTGTCGAAACCATACGCATCAAGAAAAACGAGTATTTGGCTCAGCAAGAGGCCGTTCGCTTGGCCAATCTTGAGCGCAAAAACGATATTATCGAAAAAATAAATGCACTGGCCGACGATACGGACAACGTAGGCCGTAACTTCCCGGCTTACCGCGAGTTGCAAGATACCTTTAACGCCATAGGCGATGTGCCGCCGACCGAGGAGACCGCCGTATGGAAACGTTTCCAGGAAGCTCGCGAAAGATACAGCGACAACCTGAAAATCAATAAGGAATTACGTGACTACGACTTCAAGAAAAACCTTGAGTCCAAGGAGTTGCTGATAAAAGAAGCCGAGGCGTTGGCCGATGAAAAGGATATCATCATCGCCTTTAAGCGTGTACAAGAGCTCCATAACAAATGGCGCGAGATAGGTCCCGTGGCCAAGGAGCTTCGCGAAGACATCTGGGCCAAATTCAAGGACGCCTGCGCCGTGGTCAATAAGCGCTATCAGGCATTCTTCGAAGAACGCAAGGCACGCGAGGCCGAGAACGAAGCCGGCAAGACGGCCTTGTGCGAACGCATCGAAGCCCTCGATTTCGAGGCTTTGAAGACCTTCCCCGCATGGGAGGATATGACTAAGCAGATACTTGAGGCTCAGGAAGAATGGAAGAAACTCGGATATGCCTCACGTAAGGTCAACAATGCGCTTTTCAACCGCTTCCGTGCCACATGCGACAAATTCTTCGAGGCCAAAGCTGCATTCTTCCGCAAAATTAAGGAAGAAATGGCCGCCAACTTGGCGCGCAAAATCGCTTTGGCCGAGGAAGCCGAAGCCCTGAGCACCAGCACCGATTGGCGCAAAACCACTGATCGCCTCGTCGAAATGCAGAAGGAATGGAAGACTATCGGCTCGGTGCCCAAAAAGCAGAGCGACACCGTCTGGACACGCTTCCAGAAGGCCTGCGATGCTTTCTTTGCAAACAAGAAAGCGACCTCCAAGGGTACGCGTCAGACCGAGTTGGCCAATCTGCAAGCCAAACGCGATCTCATCAAACGACTGGATGAAATCACCGCAGAGACACCCAAAGACGATGCGCGCAAGCTGATCGCCGACCTGCAAGAGCAATGGAAGGGCATCGGGCACGTGCCTTTCAAGGATAAAGATGCGGTATACGATGCTTTCCGCAAGCGCATAGACGAAGTGCGCCAGCAATTTGACCTGCGCCAGAGCCGCGAACGTATGGAGCGTTTCAATAGCAATCTGTCCGAGATAGCCGGCGATAAAGACCGACTGGGACGCGAACGCGAGCGTATGGCTCGTGCTTTGGATGCACGTCGCCAGGAGCTGCGTACATATGCCAATAACCTCGGATTTCTGTCCTCCAAGAGCAAAAGCGGCGACTCGCTGGTGCGCGAAATGGAGGGCAAGATGCGCCGCCTCGAAGCCGAGATTGCGGACATTGAGCAGCGTATGCGTCTGGTAGACGACAAGCTGTCGTAACTAACGGATACACTTCCGGGCGGCATTCCTGCCGTGCTGCCCGGAAGTGCTCGTCTCCGGATGGGCGATACTTGCTATGACCGAACCTGTGGTTGCAGGCGCCGGATAAATAGATAACTAGTACAAATATTAACCAAACAAATAAAAAATGGATTATGCAATTAATAAATTGCAAAGCCTATGTGTAAAACGGATAGATTACTAAGTATGGACAAATCACTTACTGAAAAAAGGACAAATAAGAAATACGGCGCATGGATTCCGGCATTGTTCAATCTGACGGACATCCTGATGATAAATGTGCTGTATTGGCTGACTATAGCTATAGGAAATCTCGATAATGATGCTATCTGCCGTGGCTGGATATTATGCAATATCGCCTACCTCTTGCCGATGACGGTACAATTTGTCAAGCATGACAACTGTCGCACGATCTTGCTGGATCACACTGTGGTGCGTGCTTTCCGCGCAGTTGGATTGCACTGCCTTGCTTTCCTGTCTTTGCTGCAACTTTTTGATTACAACCTTGGTATTGCTTCGTATGTCAAGTTTTACGGTATCTTGATAGTGGCATGGCCGCTGGTGTGGACGCTGTCGCGTCTGATGCTCAAGCACCTGCGCAAACAGGGTCGCAACTTTGTGCGTGTGGTCATAGTGGGCACCAATTCGACTGCACACCGCTTGTATCACGAGATGAACAGCGACGCCGGATACGGCTTTTACGTTATGGGCTTTATAGACGATGAAAAGCCCGAGGGCGAGCTGCCGGCGCCGTATATCGGGTCGTTGGATGTGCTTGACGCGTATGTCAAGGAACACGATGTCGATGAGATTTACTTTGCGTGGTCGGGCGAGAAGGCCCAGGCACTGTCTCGTGTGCTCAAAATCGCGGACGACAATGTAGTGTCATTCTACTACGTGCCGCAGATTTCGCGCTACGTACGCCGTCACTTCGAGAGCAAGAGCATCGGCGCCATGAATGTCTTGAGCCTTCTGCGCAATCCCTTGAGCAATCCGCTCAACCGCGGCATCAAGCGCTTGTTCGATATCGTATTTTCGTCGATATTCTTGATATTTTTCCCCATCATACTGATACCGGTGGCTATAGCTATCAAACTATCCTCTCCCGGTCCGGTATTCTTCAAACAAAAACGCACCGGATATCGCGGACGTACATTCAATTGCTTGAAATTCCGCACAATGCGCGTCAATGCTGCGGCGGATACTGCCCAGGCCACCAAGGATGATCCGCGCAAAACCAAAGTCGGCGATTTCCTGCGCAAGACCTCGCTGGACGAGCTGCCCCAGTTTATCAATGTCTTTCTCGGCGATATGTCCGTTGTAGGACCGCGCCCGCACATGCTTAAGCAAACCGAAAGCTATACCCGGTTGATAGATAAATACATGGTGCGCCATGTCGTCAAGCCCGGTATTACCGGATGGGCACAGGTCAACGGCTATCGTGGCCTTACGGACGAGGTATGGAAGATGGAGAAGCGCGTCGAGTACGATGTATGGTACATCGAGCATTGGCATTTCTTTCTGGATATGAAGATTATAGCTCGTACGGTGCTTAATGCCGTCCACGGCGAGTCCAACGCTTTCTGATGAGTTGCAGATGCTTGCCTTAGACTTTACAACTGCGATGCCAAGAGGTGTAATCAATTGTTGGCTTTCAACTGAGGGTCGAAAGATGTTACATCTGATTATTGTCTGATGTAAAGGTGGTTAACTATCTAAAGTAATGTCAGTGATATCCTTGTTTGCCGTACTGGCCTTGGTCACGGACACATTGTGTCCCCGGGTCTTGGCGCCTGTAGAGGCTGCAGACGTGCATGTGCGCTGTCGTGCGCCGTGGAGCCTTGAATGGCGCGATGCCGCATCGGGCGATGCGCGACGCCTTGTCATAGACGTCAGGCGCGACAATATTTACGGAGATAAGGCTATGGTCGAATATGTCGCAGGAACAGATAGTGTAATGGCCCAATGGGATATAGATGCTAAGGATGCTTCCGGTCCGGTGTCGTTGCGCATCGCCAAAGACCATTATGGCACGCATCTATATGCAGTGAATGGCGAGGAACTTGAGACGGTCGATATGGATATTGATTTTGCCGTGGGCAGTTCGATAGTTGCGCGACACGACAGCGGAGTGCACCCCACGGTTGCACGCGCTCCTATTATATATCGTTTTATGCCGCGCAAATTCGGGATGAGCCGTGACCGATTGGCTGCATATCTGGCCGAGAGTTCCGATATGACCGAAGGGTTATGGGAATTTATGGACAGCGATATCGGGGTCGAGGGGACGATGGTGACGGCCCCGCTGCGCATAGCGACGCTGCGTGACGGCGCCGGATATGTGATAGTCTATTTGAGTGGGTACGACACTTCGGATGCTTGGCGCACGATGGACATCAAGGGATGGCTGACGCCTACGCCGTTTATTCGCGATTACGACTTGCAATGGTATTGTGCTGACGGTGAAAAACTTGACAGACAGGTACACGCCACCCTCGATGAAGGCGGTTCGATATTGACGCTTAACCTCGGCTCACAGCCGATGACAGTGCGTTTTCGCCGCTTCCGGTAGACATGGTGACGTACCGGAATCCATAAGCCTTGTCGCCGTGGGCGCAATGTATTGCGCCCCTACATTGCCTACTTTTTTGACACAGTGTATTCGCTTGAACTCGCTATTGGGACAACTCCTATACGCCGAGGTATCCCTTGGCACTAAGGATGTGATACATAAGGTCGTGGAATAGCGCGTGCTCGTTTTGGCGTGACCCGGCACCCTTGCTTTGCGCGTCAAATTGTCGCAACGCGCGTATCACCTCAATGACCTGTGAGGCATTGTAATTGCGGCGTCCCACGGCGAAGCGTTTCAGTGGGTACGGGCTTTTCAGTCCCAGCGCCTGCATCTGCGCTCGGTCGCTCTTGTCCGGGGTGTACCATGACACCAGCAGGTCCGAGAAGAATCCGAATATAGCTGCCGAGGCCAGTACCAGAGGCGTTGATTTGGGGTTGCTGCGAAAATAGTCCGCGATGCGGAACACGCGGAGGGCATCCTTTTGCGCCAGTGCATCCACCAATTCATAGGCATTATACTCTTTTGAGTATCCGATATTTCGCTCGATGGATTGCGGCGTTACCGTTGCACCCGGCCCCAGGATTGTTGTCAGCTTCGAAATCTCGTTATACAGACGGCTGAGGTCATTGCCGACGTATTCCTTGAGCATTTCCAGCGCCTTCGGGTTGACGTTCAGCCCCTGGTCCTTGATGAAAGAGGCGATATGTGTACCTATTTGATAATCGGGGATTTTCTTGGACTCGAAGACCACGGCGCCCGATGATTTGACGGCGGCCATCAGTTGCTTGCCCTTGGCGGCGGCGCCACGCGAGCATATCACCAGGATGGTGGACGGCGATGGTTCGGACACATACCGGGCCAATTTGTCGAGCACATCGGCGCGTACGCTCTGAGCCTCCTTGAGTATCACCACAAGGCGGTCCGACATCATCGGATAGCGGCGACAGATGTCCACAACTTCGGCCATATCGGTCTGCGGCGCGTACAAGATGTATTGGTTGAATACCTTTTCGTCCTCGCTGAGTATATTCTCAAAGTCCTTGGTGAGCACGTCTATAAAGTAGCCTTCCTCGCCATGAAGCAGGTACACGGGGGCATACTCGCCCTTTTTGAGCGAGGCGCGCAGCGAGGCAAAAGTCGTAGATGCGGATGCCATAATGTTTGTCTCGAAATTATTTTGTAAATTTACGCATTATTCCGTTTTCGGACAAATCTTTCATTCGATGTCACCACGCCCCGCATTTGATTTGCGCGAATTTGTACCGCTCAATCTGCCTACTTACGACATAAAGTTGCGTCGCCGCAGCACGGACAGCGCCATCGAGGTATACGATGAATTGCGCCGTATGTGGGTGATGCTGACGCCCGAAGAATGGGTGCGTCAGCACTTCACGCATTATCTTATCTCGCATTTGGGCTATCCCTCTCTGCGTATGGCCAATGAGGTGGGATTGCGCTTCAACGAAACGCAACGGCGCTGTGATACTGTGATTTACGATGAAAGGCTCACGCCGGTGGCTATCGTGGAGTACAAGGCGCCTTCGGTGACTATTACGCAAAACGCTTTTGATCAAATTGTGCGGTACAATCTGGTGTTGAAGACGCCTTATCTGTTTGTATCCAACGGATTACGGCATTACTGTGTACATGTTGATACGGCCGGCGGCACGTATCAATTTCTGGAAGGTTTGCCGCGATACGACGACATTTTAGCCTGCAAATAGCATGTAATGCAATTGCTTAGCTCTCGGCGTTGAGCAGCTGCATCAGCATCAGCATTGCGGCATTGGTGGCACTCGCGGCTACTGTGGCGCGGTCGCCCGAAAAGTGGTGCAGGGCGGAGGTGTGCGCCGAGGGGGTGCGTGCCGCAATCCATACCGTGCCTACGGGCTTGTCCGGCGTTGCTCCGCCCGGACCGGCTATGCCCGAAGTAGCCACGGCACACGAGCATCCGAGGCATCGGGCCGCGCCCTCGGCCATGGCTTCGACCACGGGCTGACTGACTGCGCCTTCGCTGTCAAGTACCTGACGAGAAACACCTAAAACGTTGTGCTTTACTTCGTTGGAATAAGCTACGATGCCTCCGGCGAAGATATCCGAGCATCCCGCTACGGCCGTAATTGCCGAAGCGATGCGTCCGCCGGTGCAGCTTTCGGCTGTCCCGAGGGTGTATCCGCGGCTGCGTACCTTCTTGATGAGCATCTCGGCGGTGGACATAGCGCCTTCGCCGACGATGAGCGAGCCCAGCCGTTCGCGCAGATCGGTGGTGAGCGCTGCCGCTGTAGCGCGCGTGGCCTCGGCGTCGCTGCCTACGCCGTCCAGGCGCAGACGTATTACGGGCACGTCAGGCAGATAGGCCAGATGGAAGCCCGCGGGCAGTGCCTTCTCCCAAGCGTCAAGCCGTTCGGCAAGAGCGCTCTCGGTAATCCCGGTGATGACGAGCGTGTTGTGTGTCAGTGTTTTGTCGCCATGAAAGCGTTCGCCCAGCATCGGCACAACTGCATGGCTCAACATTCCGCGCGTTTCCGAAGGCACTCCCGGCATTGCCACCAGGACGCGACCGTCTCGTTCCCACATCATTAAGGGCGCTGTCCCATAGATGTTTTGTATGACGGTGCACGTATCGGGGACGAGGGCTTGGTTTTCGGTCAAAGTATTGAGCTTGCGACCTTTGGCGGCAAATATACGATGAATATTTGCTGTGACTTCCGGGTCGCGGCGCAAGTTTCCTCCAAAGATGCTCGTCAAAGCTGCTTTGGTGATATCGTCCTTGGTCGGGCCGAGACCGCCGGTGGTGATTACGATTTCGGCGGCAGCCATAGCGCGATGCACGGCGGCGGTGATGTCGGCTGCGACGTCACCCACGACCTCCACCCCGACAACAGGGATGCCCAAGGGGTTGAGACTGCGGGCTATATCGCCCGAATTGGTGTCGGTGACGCGTCCCAGCAGGATTTCGTCGCCGATGACTATTACGTAAGCTTTCATTGAATGTTCATTTGAAGAATTGTCGAGCCCTTAGGGCGCTTAATGTCCTTAAAGTCCTTAAAGTCCTTAGAGTCCTTAGGTCCCTTAATGGTTCCTAAACTCCGTAACTCGGGTAAAAGTTATTCCACATTTCACATTCTACATTCCACATTATTCAGACCGAAACGCGAGCAAAGGGCACTTTGTCGTAATCGCAGAATTCCCGATCCAGGAACTTGAAATACCCGGCCATAGCCACCATGGCCGCGTTGTCGGTGGTGAAGGCGCGTTCGGGAATGAAAGCCTTCAAGCCGTGGCGTGCGCAGTACTCGGCTACGGCGGCGCGTACGCCCGAATTGGCCGACACTCCTCCGCCTATGGCTACGGTGCGCACGCCGGTCAGGCGCACGGCCTTGTCCAACTTGTCCAGAAGGATGTCGATGATGGTGGCCTGCAACGATGCAGCCAAGTCCGCACGGTTTTTCTCGATAAAATCCGGGTCGGCATGTATGCCGTCGCGCAGGGTGTACAGGAACGATGTTTTCAGACCGCTGAAGCTGTAATCAAGCCCGGCGATATGCGGCTTCGAGAAATGGAAGCGCTTGGCATCGCCCTGCTTGGCCAGTGCATCGATATGCGGACCGCCGGGGTAGGGCAATCCCATGATCTTGGCGCACTTGTCAAAAGCTTCGCCGGCGGCGTCATCGATGGTCTTTCCCAGGATTTCCATATCGTTGTAATTCTTGACAAGTATCAGCTGCGAATTGCCGCCCGAGATGAGCAGGCACAGGAACGGGTACTCGGGCACTTCGTCTTCCGGCTTGCGTCGTATGAAGTGCGACAGGACGTGTGCGTGCAGGTGATTGACATCCACTATCGGGCGTCTCAGCCCCAGCGACATACCCTTGGCAAAAGACGTCCCGACAAGCAGCGAACCCAGCAGCCCCGGACCGCGAGTGAAGGCTATGGCCGAGATGTCAGTCTTGGATATGCCGGCACGCTTGATGGCCGTGTCCACCACCGGGACGATATTTTGCTGATGCGCACGCGATGCCAGTTCGGGCACCACGCCGCCGTATTCCTCATGGACGCTCTGTGAGGCGATGACATTGCTCAGCAGCAGGCCATCGCCGATGACGGCGGCACCGGTGTCATCGCACGATGATTCGATTCCTAAAATAATGTTATTCATGCGCTAAATAATGTTGCTAATGCGCTCGGGCGTACAATGTTAAAAGATATATGCAATGCCGGCGGTCAATTGGACCGACGAATTGCTCTTGACCATCGAGTACCGCGCCTCGATATGTATCTTCAGTGTCGGCGAAGCCGTGAACTCGAAGCCCGCGCCGGCATTGAGGCCGAGATTGCGCTTGCGCGTAGACACGTCCTCCTCCTCGGGGTTGTCCTCCGGCCGTCTGTGGCTGTTCCACCACGAGTAATTGATGCCGATGATGGGATACAGCGCCGCGCGGTCGCCCGTGAAATTGAAAGGATAATGCGTGTCCAGGTCCAATTGTATGGCATCACGGTCGTTGTTGCGGAAAATGCAACGTGCCCCCGGCGCAACACGGAAATGACTGCTGAACCCATACTGAAACTGTATGCCCGCCACTACGGACTTGTTGCGCGAGACATAGCCCGCGTCTACGCCGAAAGACTTCTGGCCGCGTACGCACTGGGCCTTGGCCGTCGGAGCCGAAGACATAAGCAGCGGCAGGGCTGCAAGTAACGCTAATATCGGACGCAAATATTTGATGGATAGTTTCATATGCTATTTATGAGCTTAGGGCGCACTCGCGCCTATATATAATATAATTCGTATATATATTAAATAATGTGTATCGTGCCATGGTCGAAGCCTCTGACGAAAAGTATGCAAAGATAGTCATAATTTTTTGCGCGTATGGCTAAAAGATACTAAATTTGTCGGTGTAACTGCGAGCTTAAGATATAGAAGAAAATTTTCATGTTAAATTATGTGAATATTTTCTGATAATCTAAAAAATCTGATTAACTTAGCGGATGAAATAATCGTTAAAAACACTAAGTCCAACACCTAAAAACATATAAAATAGTCTAAAAAACAGACAGCGAAACAATTACCCACAATCGAAAACGATAATTCCAAAAAATAATCTATTTACCCTAACCCCGATGTCGGTTGCCGAGCCTCCGAAAAGGTATGGTGACGGACGTCAAAGTAACAATCAACACTACAACCTTATGAGAAAACATCTTTTTGTGACTCTGTTGTTGACTTGTGGCTTGCCTTTCAGCGGACAAGTATTCGCATTGGCCAATCCCGAGCCTCAATCGCAAAGTCAAGCGGCTGTCACCCTCAGCGGTACAGTCTATGATGAAAACAATGACCCGGTCATTGGTGCAAGTGTTACGCCTAAGGGTTCGACGCAGGGCGTCTCTACCGATGCCTTCGGTCACTTCACCATCAAGGTGAAACCCGGTACTACGCTGACTATCAGCACGGTAGGATACAAAACCGTGACTGTGGCAGCCAAGCATGACATGAGCGTTTATCTCGAGCCTACCACCGAGCTTCTCGACCAGCTCGTAGTCGTAGGTTACGGCACACAAAAGAAAGCCAACCTCACCGGTGCAGTTGCTACCGTTGACGTTGCCAAGGTTATGGACAGCCGTTCGACCACGGATGTATCCAAAGCACTCCAAGGTGCAGTCCCCGGCCTGACCATTACGAACAATGACGGTGGTATCAACTCCACACCTACGATGAAAATTCGTGGTACCGGTACATTCTCCAACAGCGGTTACTCTTCACCTCTGCTCGTTGTAGACGGTGTTGTGGTAGACGACATCACCTTCCTCAACCCCGACGATATCGCCGAGATTTCCGTACTCAAGGATGCCGCTTCATCCTCCATCTACGGTACACGTGCAGCCTTCGGTGTGATCCTTATCACCACCAAGACCTCCGCTACCAAGGACCGCGTTTCCGTGAAGTACTCCAACAACTTCGCATGGAGCCAGGCAACAACGCTTCCCGAATATCCGTCGGTATACAACCAGCTGTATGCCCTGACCGAAGCCAACCTCGCTTCTAACGGCGAGCTTGGTCTGTTCGGTATGGATCCCTTCGTGATGATGCCTCTGGCCCAGCAATGGGAAAAAGAGCATGGTGGCAAACGCGCCGGCTATCGCGAAATGGTTCCCTGGACCTCCGACTCCAGCATCGGCGACTACAAGATCAACCCCGATGGAACAGCCATCTATTATGCAGACTGGGACGTTGCAGGCATTATGTTCAACAACGCTGCCCCCAGCAACTACCACAATGTCAGCCTCGAAGGAACCTCCGGTAAGACCAACTATCGTCTCGCCTTCGGTTACAGCAACAAGTCTGACCTGATGGAATTCAATCCCGACAAGATGTATCGTTACAATGCCACAGCCAACATTTCGACCGAAATCTTCTCGTGGTTGCGTGCCGGTGCTCGTTTCAGCTTCTCCGAGAAGGATTACAAGGGTACTTACAACGTACGTGGTGACTACCAGTATATGTGGCGTTGGGGTTCGTATTTCGGACCTTACGGATACCGTTATGACGAAGACGGTGAAATCGTTGACTTCCGCAATGATATCGCTTATCGCAAACAGGGTGGCAAAATCAAAGATACAGCAACCCAAACCCGTATCACCGGTTATATTGATGCTGATCTTTTCAAAGGCTTCACTCTGCACGGCGACTTCACTTATAGCGTAGTTGACCTTCTGAACACCACCCCCTATATGCCCGTTTACGGCTACAACAGCTGGGGTAGCGTTAAGGAGCCGACCTACATCGTTCCCGAAAGCTGGTCTGATGCCCGTCAGACCAACACCAAGGACGATATGTGGTCAATGAATGTTTACGGTACATATAATCATACTTTCGCTGACGACTTCAACCTGAAAGTTATGGCCGGTGCTACCGCCGAACAAGAAGATTACAATTATTTGTATGTAAAGCGTGACCAACTTCTCGACGTCAACCAGCCTTATTTAGGCCTTACCACCGGCGGTGACGACAAGACCGGTTACTCAATCAGCAACAGCATTTCACACCGTGCAACAGCCGGTTTCTTCGGCCGTATCAACTTTGACTACAAAGGCATCTATCTCTTGGAATTCAACGGTCGTTACGATGGCTCAAGCAAATTCCCCGCTGATGACCAATGGGCATTCTTCCCCTCGTTCTCCGCAGGCTACCGCTTCTCCGAAGAAGCTTACTTCCAGCCCCTCAAAACATGGTGGAACAACGGTAAGATCCGTGCATCCTATGGTTCGATCGGTAATGAGGCTATAGGCAGCGACCGCTTCCTCTCTGTAATTTCCGGTCCTTACTCGAGCTCTTGGCTGACCGCCGGCAACGCTACCACTCAGTACGCAAATATGCCTACCCTGGTATCTCGCACCCTTACTTGGGAAAAAGTCGTGACTACCGACATAGGTCTTGACCTCGGCTTCCTCAACAACAGCCTGACTGCTTCGTTTGACTGGTACAACCGAGAGACTCGCAATATGCTTGCTCCCGGTGTGGATCTTCCCTCCGTTCTCGGTGCATCTTCGCCCTATCAGAACAGCGGCACACTCGCAACCAAAGGTTGGGAACTTTCTCTGGGCTGGAATCACTCCTTCGGTGAAGCTCAAGTATATGCTACTTTCACCTTGGCTGACGCAAAGACCAAAGTTAAGAAATGGCGTAATGATACCGGTAAGCTCTACTCTTGGACTCCCGCACAGGGCAACTACACCCCCGGCACATATTATGGTGACATCTACGGTTTCGAAACAGAGCGTTACTTCACCAAAGACGATATGAACGCTGACGGTACCAACAAGTACGACCAAAGCGCACTCGAATCCGGATCCTTCACCTACGGGGTCGGCGATATCAAGTTCAAAGACCTCAACGGTGACGGCGTGATCAACTTTGGCAACCCCGATATGATCGAACTCGACGGCAAGACCTATATTCCCGGACAAGCCGGTTACGAAGAAGCTCTGGCCAACGTCAATCACAAGAACGTTCCCGTAGGTACTTTACGTAACCACGGCGACCTCAAAGTTATCGGTAACACACAGCCGCGCTACGAATACGGCTTCCGTCTCGGCGGCGCATGGAGAGGCTTCGATATCGATATGTTCTTCCAAGGTGTCGGCAAACGTGACATGTGGGCTTGCTCCGCATTCGTAATGCCCTTCGCTCGCGGCACGGACGCTATCTACGCCAACCAGATGTCCTACAACAAGCAGGTTATTGATATGGAAACGCAGCAGCTGACCGGCGAAATCCTTGTAGATCAAAGCAACGATTATCCTCGTCTGTATCCCGGCTTCGACGGTGTAGGTAAACTCTCCGGCATCAACAATGGACGTTACAACTACTATCCTCAGACCCGTTATCTGATGAATACCGCTTATCTGCGTCTGAAGAACCTGACCATCGGTTACACTCTTCCCTCCGAAATCACACGCAAAGCGCTCATTCAGAAAGCTCGCATTTATTTCTCCGCCGACAACCTCTGCCTGTTGTACAACGGTATGAAGAAATATCCTCTTGACCCCGAAATCAACGTAGGTACCAGCGGTACAACTCTCAGCCAGTCCAGCATCTTCGCAGGTAATGGTTACTACGGACGTACCACTCCTATCTCGCGTACATTCTCCTTCGGTGTTCAGGTAACATTCTAATCTTAAACGCTAGATAAAAATGAAAAAGATAATAAGTTATGCGGTTGTGTTCGCAATGGGCCTCACGATGGTATCTTGTGATGACTTCCTTAACGACAACCGTTATCCGCCCACAAAAATTATGAACACGCCGGAGTATTGGTCCAACGCCAATAACTGCCAGCTTCAAGTTGACCGCTATATTGATGAGCTCTCCAGCGGTTATGGCTCCGGCAATAGTCTCGGCACGTTCTACTTCTCGACGCTGAGCGATGACCAGGTCGGCAGCGGCTTCGCCAACTGGCATCAACCCACTATCCCCGCGACAGACGGCAATTGGACATACTCGCAGATACGTGGTGCCAACTACATCATCACCGGAGTTCGTAACGCTAATCCCGCTTTGCCCGCAGCCACTCATGCCAACTACGAAGGCATTGGCAAGCTGATACGCGCTCAGGCTTACTACGAACTCGTTCGCCGCTTCGGTGACGTTGTATGGGAAAGCGAAGTTGTCGATCCCTCCGATAATGACATTTTGTACGGTCCGCGTACAAACCGCGACATTGTGATGGACTCCGTACTCCGCGACCTTGACTACGCTATCGCCACCATTACGACCCAGAAATCCAAACTTTCCTGGAGTAAAGATCTGGCTTTGGCCATCAAGAGTGAAGTTTGCCTCTATGAAGGTACCTTCTGCCGCTATCGCACCGTTGCCGAAAACGGCATCGCTCCCGATGACGCTCGCGCCAAAAAGTACCTGCAAGAAGCAGCTGACGCATCCAAGAAACTGCTCGATCGCTATGGTTTCACAGACGACTACCAGTCCATATACAACTCGGTATGGGGCGGTGGAACAAGCACTGTAGATCCCACTAAGAAACTGACTGACTTCTCCGCTAACCCTGAAATCATCTTCGGTCGTCGTTACGACAAAGTTAACGGTCGTCACTCGACTGTTTCGTACACCTGTTCTTCGACTACAACTTCCGGTATTTCGCTCGATGCTTTCAAGGCATTCTTGTTCCTCGATGGCAAGCCCGAAGCTACCACTTCTCTTGACAAGAGCCTCGTAGGTGAAAACACCACCTTCGAGATTGGTGGCGAAGCTCAGACCGCTTACTCCATTCAGAAACTTCTCGATGTACGCGACAAACGTCTTTCCGTCATCACCGATCCGTATGTATACTACCTTGGTATGCCTTGGAGTCGTGTGGGTGCATCCGGTATGAACTCTTCGTCCGGCTTCGGTGTTGCCAAGTATGATAATGTCCTGATGCCCGTCACCGAACGTCAAAACACCACTCAGAACTACACTTGCGCTCCTATCTTCTGGACCTCCTACATTGCCCTGAATTATGTAGAAGCTAAGGCCGAACTCGGAACGCTTACCGATGGTGATGTTGAGGCTTACCTGAACGTTCTCTATCGTCGTGCCGGTCTGCCCGCACAGACTGTTGCCGGTCTGAACGCTATCAACGACCCGAAGAATGATATGGGCGTATCCAGCCTTATCTACGAAATCCGTCGTTGCCGTCGTTGCGAGCTGATGCTTGACAAGGGCATCCGCTACTGGGATCTTATCCGTTGGCATCAGCTTGACAAACTGGATTCCCAGAAGAACCCCGACATCCTTCGTGGTGCATACGTAGGCAACGCTACCATTAAGCCTGCAAACATGGATGGTGATTACGTTCGTCCTTACACAAGCCGCGATCGTATCTACGACAAGAAGTACTATCTTGATCCCATACCTTCTGGACAGCTTGACCTGAACCCGCAATTGGAACAGAACCCCGGCTGGAAATAATGAACAGACTCTGAGGTTTATATTCAAGGATATAACCTAAACGCGATAGGGGCGTGTACCGCAGGTACACGCCCCTTTTTTGTTTATACTCGTAGATAAAACTGACTTACAGACAACTGACGACTTATGCATCCGAGCTTGGAGGAGGATTTTGGTGCATTTTGTGGGGCCTTTTGATGTGCTATGTCGGAGGAAGTGCTTACCTTTGCAGGAGTTTTTCCCTTTTTGGGCGGGCGGAGCGACTGTGGCCGACCGTTTGACGCCGGGCACGCCGTGTACGTGCTTATACAAGTGAATAAAGAAAGATGAAGATACTGAAATTTGGAGGCACAAGCGTGGGTAGCGTCGAGCGCATACGCCACGTCGCCGATTTGATAAGCTCGCGCGGCTGCAATATGGTCGTGCTTTCCGCTATGTCCGGCACGACAAATACGCTTGTCGAGATAGCCGAGTACTTGCACAAAGGCAATCAGCCCGGGGCTCTGGAGACACTGAATGCACTTCAGGGCAAGTATAATGATGTCATCGCCGGCCTCTTCGGCGACAATGCCGAGGCACGTAAGGCTGCAACAGAGGCGATAGACGCCTGCTTGGGATATGTGCGCTCGCTCACCAACGAGGACTACTCCGATGAGAGCGAAAAAGAAATCCTGGCACAGGGCGAGCTGATGTCCACCGCGCTGATGAACACCTACTTGCATACACGTGGCGTGCACTCGGTGCTGCTTCCGGCCTTGGAGTATATGCGCACCGATGTGGGCGGCGAGCCGGATATGAAATACATAAGCAGCCACCTGCGCCGAATTATGGAGGTCAACCCCGGCGCCGATTTGTACCTGACTCAGGGCTATATTTGCCGCAACGCCGCCGGGCATGTAGACAATCTGCAACGCGGAGGCAGCGACTACACCGCCTCGCTGCTGGGCGCGGTACTCAATGCCGATGAGATAGAAATTTGGACCGATATTGACGGAATGCACAACAACGACCCGCGATATGTACAAGGAACTTCGCCCGTAAGCGAATTGCATTTCGAGGAGGCCGCCGAATTGGCCTATTTCGGGGCCAAAATCCTGCATCCGTCCTGCGTGCTGCCGGCTCGATTGAACAATATCCCCGTTCGTCTGCTCAATACCATGGAGCCGCAACGTCCCGGCACACTGATACATAATATGCCGTCGACGCGTACCATTAAAGCCGTGGCCGCAAAGGACAATATAATCGCCATAAAAATCAAGAGCGGCCGAATGTTGCTTGCCTACGGCTTCCTGCACAAGGTCTTTGAGACATTCGAAAACTATCGCACCAGCATCGATATGATGGCCACCAGCGAAGTGGGCGTCACCGTCACCATAGACGATGAGAAGCACTTGGCAGCCATTGTGGACGACCTCAAAAAGTTCGGAACGGTGACCATAGACCGCGACATGGTGATAATTTGCGTTGTGGGCGACCTCGAGTGGCACAATACCGGATTTGAGGCCAGGGCCGTATCGGCTCTTGCCGACATCCCCGTGCGTATGATCAGCTATGGCGGCAGCAATTACAATGTGTCCATGCTTGTACGCCGTCAGGACAAAGTCGAGGCTCTCAACCGCCTGAGCCGCGCCCTGTTCGGCTGATTGGTTTAACCGCTATATTGGCTATAATAACCGTAATAGCTATAACAGCTATAATAGCCATATAACTATAGCAGCTATAATGGTTAGCGGGCTACTCGGTATTGTCGCCGCCGTATTGCTCGATGTAAGCCTCGGCGGCCAGACACAATTCATCGTACCAATCCTTGCCGAAACGGGCCGTCAGCGGCTCTTTCAGGAACTTGTAAGCGCGCAGGCCGAGGCGACGTCCGAGCACTTCGGCACACTTACATATTTTCCAGCGATGCAAATTGACGGCCGTGAAATCCGGGTACTCGGTCAGCCGTACCGGGTATAGGTAGCACGATATGGGCTTGCGTATGGTGCAGCGTCCTTCGCGATAGGCTTTTTCGATGGCGCATAGGCATTTGCCGCCCTTGTCGTAGGTGGTGAATACGCAGTTGGCGTTGTCCACGATTTGGGTGACCAAGTCGCCTTCCTCATCAATGTAGCTGATGCCGCATTCGTCGATGCGGCGCCGCGCGGCCGGCAGCAAGTCGTCTATAAACGTCGGCAGAGCCTCGGCAATTCGGCAGCACTCTTCTTCGGTGACCGGAGCGCCCGCATCGCCGTCTATGCAACACTGTCCCAGGCATTGGTCCAAGTCGCAGCAAAAATACCGCTCGATAAGGTCCAGCGATACCAAAGTATTCTGTATCTGAAGCATTGTCGTCTCTTCTGTGGTGTAGCTCATTTTGTGTTTACTGTTGTCGATGTCGGCGCGGGACGATTTTGTCGGAGGAGCAGCACAGGACTATTTCATCGGAATTGACGTCAGCGCAAGGTGATTTGGGCTGCGCCTACCAGGGCATCGTAGCGTGCGCCCGGACGGCGGTTGTACAGCCTCATGCGGTAGGTGTTGCGTGTCTCGTATTTGTCGCCCTCGACGATGTCGGTGCGCCCTATGCGCGTCCCGGCGGGCACGGCCAGATATTGGTACGAGTAGGCGCCTTGCTTGAGTAGCATCGCCTTGGCGTAGCGGTTCGTTGTGGGGTCGAACTTCACAAGTGCCTCGTCCGAAAAACGGCGCTGTACCATATCTCCGTCAATGTAAATATCCATGCCCGGCATCTGCGGCATATCCAGCGAGAAGTATACCACCGTGTAGTCGGCGGCCACATCGCTGTCGTCATCGCTGTTGTACTCGCGCACGATGTATCCGCCGCCGAGTGTCTCGTCGTAGTGATAGTTGTCGGCCGAGCGCGGCTTGTCCGTCATCAGCACCATGCGGTAGTAGGGGGCGGCGTAAGCCACCTCGTCCACGTTCATGCCCGTGAATTGCGTTGAGATGGTCTCGAAGCGTCGATACTCGTTGCCGGCCTTGAATATCAGCTCCGGCGTATGTTCGTAGTAGATGTTGTCGCCCGATACGCGCAGGGGGTGGCGCAGTGTTCGCACATCATCGGTGCGGCCGTTTTGGTCGATGACCAGGGTGAGGTCGTTGTAAGGGTCCGTGACCGTCGCTCCGTGCACATTGGCGTTGACGGATAGCTGTTGGTGTGCGCGGTTGTAGTCTACGTCCGTGCGCGAGGTGATTTCGGCGCCTAAGACTGCCGAGCCTTCGCTGACGGCAAGGCGACATTGCAGCCAAATGTCCTCCGGGTCGCTTTCCGAGTAGACTTTCAGCAAGTAATTGCCCGAGATGGTGGGGCGCACCTGTTCGTTGGGCAGTGTCAACTTGTAGTGTACGTAGTGCACCGTGGTGGCACGCGAGAAGTCATAGTCGTCAATGGTTCCCTCGTTGAATCCGTCAAGGTACTCGACATAAGACAATTGGTCGGGCGTCCAGTCGGCGTTGCAGTGCGTCAGCGAATAGCGCAAGTACTCGCGATCTTCCGACAAGTGGTCAAAGCTGATGATAAATCCGCCGTTGTCCAATACGGCTACGGGGATGCCGGTTTGGCCGCGCGGTCCTCCGATGGTGCCGACGCTTAAGGTACGCACCGCCTCATTGAATACGGCTGTATGCGTGTGCGCGGGCACGGCGGCCGCTCCCGTGAATGTAGTCAAGGCCATTAAGGCCGCAATGATATGTCGTAGGTGTATTACCATTGTATAGGTTTAAGTCCTTGCTGAATAAGGTATTCGTTGGCGCGTGTGAAGTGATGATTGCCGAAAAAACCGCGATAGGCGGACAGCGGCGAAGGGTGGGGCGATGTCAGCACCAAGTGCCGCTGACGGTCAATGAAAGCGCCTTTCTTGATGGCGTAACTGCCCCAAAGCATAAATACCAGACCGCGGCGATGGTTGGCCAGGTGCAGGATGACATTGTCGGTAAATTCTTCCCAGCCTTTGCCCTGATGCGAGCCGGCGCGGTGGGCGCGTACGGTCAGTGTCGAGTTGAGCAGCAGTACGCCTTGCCTGGCCCAGCGCGAGAGGTCGCCATCGGGATTGAGCGGTTGACCCGTGTCTTCGGCCACTTCGCGCAGGATATTGACCAGCGACGGCGGCAGCGGCGTTCCGGGCGTCACAGAAAAGCACAGCCCGTTGGCTTGACCCACATCGTGGTATGGGTCCTGCCCGAGGATGACCACGCGTGTGTCTGCATAGGGGCAGGCGTCAAAGGCCGCGAAGATCTGTGATGCGGGCGGAAACACAGTCGCCGTGGCATACTCGTGGCGGACAAAATCGGTAAGTCGCTGAAAACTTTCGCTTTGCCATTCGGACGCTAAGGCGTCTTTCCATCCCTGTTCGATGCGTACGTTCATGTCGGTTGTCGTTAGTATTTGCAAAAGTACGAAAATTTGCCTAAATTTGCACATCTCAAAGGTCACGAGATGCAACAAGCGCCCGTAGTTCAATGGATAGAATTATGGATTCCGGTTCCATCGATTGGGGTTCGACTCCCCACGGGCGTACAAGTTTGTTAGTACTATAATTTTTGGACGTTGCTTGCAAGTGATTGCGGGCGACGTCAATGTTTTGTAAAATTATAAAATTAAGTATATGAAATACGTCTTAGCGATACTTCTTGCCTTCTGCGGCCTCACATCATGGGCCGAAGGTATATGGAACGATGTCTTCAATTGGGAGGCGTCCTTGACGCTTACTCCCCCGTACAGCCCGGCGACGGCCCAAAATCGTTCGGGCGCCACTATCGGCGGCGTTGAATTCAAAGGCAAATATAGTACTTTCACCATCGATGACAGCGCCATCAAGGAGAAAAGCCAATCGGCACGCTTCTACTTCGGCTACCTGACGCAGACCAACGAAATGCGTGCCTACGCAAGTAGCGTCATAACCGTTAAAGTTGCTGAAAATCAGTCCATACTCGGCATTGGCTTCGAGGGCGCCAAGGTCGGTGCCGATTACCTATACACCGAAACACCCGGAACATGGACGGACGGCGTGTGGACGCCTGCACAGCAAGGAGTGATCGAGGTCCGATTTGAAGTACTGGCCACCATCAACTGTACCAAGACCACCATCAACGGTACCGAATGGAACTCGGTAGACGATATAAGTATCAATGCCGAGGGCGAGACAGTGTCTTGGACCGATATGCAAGGCCGCACGTACACCCATCGTCCCCAAGCTGCGGGCATATATATCTGCCGCTATGCCTCGGGTAAGGTGACGCGCTCGCTTATCAAATAATAGTATTGCGCGGTGCGTAGATGTCGCGGATGACATCCGCGCATTGACGTGATGCCATTGTGTACGCGCATCCGTGAGGATGTCGGTACGCAGAGGCCGCAGTGACGGCCAAAATCTTCCCCCCCCTCTCATAGGTTACCAATACCCTCTTATAGGTTTCCAATAATAGTACAAATTGTTTTAAGGTAAGAGTTTCTATGAATTTTTCAGGTTCGATAGATTTTTCGCCGAAAATTGTTTCGGCACTGCGCCATTATTCGGCAGCACGTTTCAAGTCCGATCTCATCGCCGGCATCGTTGTCGGTATCGTGGCTCTGCCCCTGGCCATAGCCTTCGGCATCGCTTCCGGCGTCAGCCCTACGGTCGGGCTGACTACCGCCATTATCGGCGGCTTCATAGTCTCGGCTTTGGGCGGCAACTCCGTACAAATCGGCGGTCCTACCGGCGCGTTTATCATTATAGTATATAGCATTATCCGGCAATACGGACTTGAGGGTCTCGGCGTGGCAACCTTTATGGCCGGAGCTATGCTCGTTGGTATGGGCCTATTCCATTTGGGCACGGTCATCAAGTTTATACCTTATCCCATAGTCGTAGGCTTCACCGCAGGCATCGCTCTGACGATATTCTCTACGCAGATCAGCGATTTCTTAGGCCTCGGACTGACGGATGTCCCCGGCGCCTTTATCAGCAAATGGGGCGTGTACTTCGAACATCTCGGCGATATATCGTGGCCGACGTTTGCCGTGGGTGTCGTTTCGTTGGCCATAATAGTGCTGACGCCCCGTATCTCCAAGCGTCTACCCGGTGCACTTATGGCCATAGTCGTTGTTACGGCAGGCGTTGCCTTCCTGCACAGCATCTTCCCCGACTTTGCCGTCGAGACCATCGGTGACCGTTTCGGCGATATGGAGACTGACCTTCCGACGCCGCATACCTTCGCGTGGGATATGGACGTAATCAACAACCTTATGCCGTGGGCCTTCACCATCGCCGTGCTCGCCGCCATAGAGTCACTGCTGTCCGCCACCGTGGCCGACGGCGTCACCGGCAGCCATACCAATTCCAATACCGAGCTTATCGGTCAGGGCGCGGCCAATATGGTAGTGCCTTTCTTCGGCGGCATCCCCGTCACAGGCGCCATAGCCCGCACTATGACCAATATCAGCAACGGCGGACGTACGCCCGTGGCCGGAGTCATACACGCCGCCGTACTGCTGCTTATATTCCTGTTTGCCATGCCGCTTATCAACCATGTCCCTATGGCCTGTCTGGCAGCAGTGCTGATAGTAGTGGCATACAATATGAGCGGCTGGCGCACGTTGGTGGCCATATTCCACACCCATCGCAGCGACATCTCCGTGCTGCTTGTGACATTCTTCCTGACGGTAATCTTTGATCTGACCATCGCTATCGAGTTCGGCCTGCTGCTTGCTATAATCCTCTTCCTGCGTCGCGTAACCCAAAACACCCAAATCAAGGTGTATAGCGACCGCCTGGATGTGGCCGAAGGCACGGACTTGTCGCAGCATGAGGTGCTTGACGTGGCTCGCGGTGTCAGTGTCTATGAGATTGATGGCCCGTTCTTCTTCGGTGTAGCCACCAAATTCGATGAGGTGATGCGTTCCACTACCGGCAACCTCAAGCCCAAAGTACGCATTATACGTATGCGCAAAGTCTCATTCATTGATGCCACGGGCCTGCACAACCTCGAAATTCTGATCAAATCATCGCAGCGCGAAGGTATACATATCGTACTTTCAGGCGTCAATGAAGGTGTCCGGCATTCGCTGGAGCAAGCCGGCATCGATACTCTTATCGGGCAAGACAAAGTCTGCGACCATATCACCAAAGCTGTCGCTATGGCCAATAGAATAGTGGCCGAGCTTGCCGAGTGCGAAGAAAAACATAAAAAATATGAACGTGATTAAACCTTTGGTAAAGAGCTGAGCAATAAAAAGATAACTCCTAATTTCAAGCCTCGTTAACAATATTTTGCATAGAAAATCCTCAAAAAATTTGGAAAATGTTTGGTTGTATCGGGGAAAGGCTATACCTTTGCTGTGTTTTTGAAGCAAACATATTAATTAATATCTAATCTTTAAACAAAATGAAAAAGTTAGTTCTCCTTCTCGCTGTTGCTTTCAGCGTATCTATGTTCTCCTGCGGTAAAGGTGAAAAAGCTGCTGCTACCGATTCCGATAGCGTGAAAGCTCCTGAAACTGCTGTTGTTGACACCCCCGCTGTTGCTGACACTGCTGCTACTGTTGACACAGCTGCTGTTGTTAAATAATCTGACATAGATCGAAGCAACATAAAAAAGGAGGGCCGCGCATGCGCGACTCTCTTTTTTTGTTGTGTACTTACAGTTGCACCGCTTGGCCGTAATGCAATGAGATACGTCACGATGCAAAAATCGTCTGAATGAATTTACTTTTTGCTCTACAACGTATTTAAGGATAGAGACGGAAATGCCGGGTGCTCGGTGGCTTACGCTTAGGCACACGGTCGTCCCGGTCAAACTTGGCAGAACAAATAGTGTCACGCTAAAAGAAATTCAATACAAATATGTGGATTTGGGTAATTATCATTGCCTGCGTCATAGGCGGACTTATCGGATATATAACATCTGACGGCAAAAATGCCGGCTCGGACGCTGCCGGAGGTGCTTTTGCCGGAGGCTGTATGGCCGCCGGATGCCTGTTGCGCATCGCGTTTATCGCGCTTGGCATAATGTTTATTCTCTGGCTTTTCGGTTTTCTATTCGAGTGACAGATACGCAGATACAAAAGGCGGAGTCGCAATTGCGATTCCGCCTTTTGTGTATAGTAGTGTAGGCTCGTTATTTGCGTGCGTTCGATAGCATATGCTCGGGGGTAGCCCAAGTCGATGGTTGCTGTACGTTCGGACGATTTGGCTGTGTGTCAGCAGTTATAGTCCACGCAGGCGCGTAGTTCCTTGTGTCCGGCCAGAAGTCCGGCGGCGGCAACGTGTGCCGGATGCTTGGCGTACGTCTCCACATCGGCCATAGTGGGGACTATGGCTGTGAGTACGACGTCCCAATCCTCGCCGGGGTTTTCGTTGAGGCCGACTTCGATGGATTGAAGTACTTCGATTTGTGCCGGAAGGTCGCGTAGCGCCTCTGCAAATTTCTCGGCTACGGCGCGGCGAGTGGCTGCATCGCCCGTGAGCTTGAACATTACAATGTGTTTAACCATAAAATTGTGCTTATATAGTTGATAATAAATTAATTCGATTCTATATGTAAAGCGATGCCGCCTTCGCGACGTATGTCTCGATAGGGTATGCCGACTGAGTCCATATATGCCGAAAAGCGTCGCCTGCGAGTATAGTGGACGGACGGACCGATGATGACCGTATCGGCATACGGTGTTATCTTTCGGATGTCGTCCTTGAAACTGCGGCACACCAGCGCATATTCGCAGCGCTCGTCAGGTTGGACAAGCGAGTCGCTGTTGACCAATAAAATACGATGTTCCCCACAGGTGAGTACATCGCCCGAGCGCTTGAAATGTCGGCGTGTAAAGTCGCCGGGGAGCAAAGTCATTTCGGCATTGGACGTGCGCCGAAGCAGCATATCGCGATAGCGTTGCTGTCTTGAGGTGCGGATATTGGCTGCATTGATGCCGGTGGCGTCAGTGACGAGGAAAACGCTGTCCTTATCAGCCAGAAGGATGTCCGTCGAAGTGCCTCCGGCGAGGATGTAGGCGTCTATGGACACACGGCTGCGGTCAAAGTATGACGATAGCGTAATGAGAATACATATACAGCATAATATGCTGATGCGCAGAATACTGCGCGGCCGATACAATAGCGCGAAAAATGCCGTTACAGCTGCCAGACAGCAGACAATAGTCCATGCCGACGGGTATGTGTGGACTACTCCGGCATCGCCGCCGAAGGCCTTGGCCGAAAACTCGATAAAATCGTACAATCGTTCGCAGACATACGTCAATGTCCCATGTTCTATGCCTGCCGGTGTGGCTATGGCCAATAGTATGCCGCAAAGCATTAAAGGCGCTATTGCTATGGACGCCAGTAAGTTGGCCGGTAGAAAATATAGCGGGAATGTGTGGAAATAGGCCATTGCCGGGATGGCCGTGGCGGCCATTGCTGCCACGGGTACAATGATGATAAGCAGCATTTTTTTGATCCAAGGATGCTGTATTCTGTAATCATTGACGGCTCGAAGGGCCACGGTGATGCCTAAGACAGCAAATACGGACATCTGAAATCCCGGAGCAAATAGCCATAAAGGATTTATAACCAGCCATAAAAACACGGCTACGCAAAGGCTGTTGTACACATTGGCGCGTCTTTGGAAGATGGCGGATATGCACAATACAGCCGCCATACAGGCTGCGCGCACCACCGATGGTGTCATTCCGGCAAAGGCTGCGTAGGCAAACGTGGCTACGATGAGCAATATGTAATATACTCGGTATCCGTATTTTGTGGGTCGCATCCATGATAGGCCGATAGATATGAACATTACGATTATCCCGATATGTAATCCGCTGAGTGCCAATAGATGCGCAAGTCCGGAGGTGCGGAAAGCCTCGTCTGTGTCCGGCATCAGGTACGAGTCATCGCCGACGATGACTGCCGTGAGGAAGGCGGACGCATCGCTGCTCACGCCCGAGTCGATGATGGCGTTGGTGGTTGCGGCGCGTGCCTTGTGCAAGGCGTTGTCTATCATATTGTCCGTAGATTTGCGTACCAACCTTATTTCGTCTTTAGGTAGCCAAAATGTCGAGTTGGCGCCTTGCAGATACAAGTATTGGTTATAATCGGCGGCATCCGGGACGATGTCTTTTGTGCGTGCATCGTGTAATATGCCGATAGCGCTCACGATGTCTCCCGGCCGATAGGTGTATATGCCGTTGTCATACAGTACGGTACGAAACTTTTCGGAGAATGATCTGTTCTTCGTGACGTATTCCGTGCCGGAAGATGCCGTGACGTCTGTTGCCTTGGCTTTTGTGCTGTCAATTCGAGCTTTTGTACTGTCGGTCTTGGCATCAACGTTGGCTTTAGTTTTGACTTTAGACTTTACATTCTTGACTTCGGAGTATTGCGTCACTTCAATGACGTAGCGGGTGCGGTCCGTTCCCGGTTCGGCTTTGACCACTTCGCCGATAATTCGGACTTTTGTGCCGTCGAGGGAGGGCGGCAGCGGATTGGGCAGCGCCGAGTCGCAGCAAATATACCCTGTCATCGCCAGTCCAATGGCTGCGGCGGGCAAAATGCGGCCTAATGCCGCGAAAAATACGGTAATTGCGGCCATAGTCACGATGCCCCATAGCGGCATGGGTGTAAACCGAGCCATGGTGATGCCTAAGGCGAAGGCCACGGCCGGTATTAAGGCCGGATGCGCCATGCAATGTTCGTGTAGAGACTGTGACCGGAGGCGCATTTCCTTCCAAATATCAGATGTTGAGTTGCTTGGCGTCGTGCCGCATTGTTCGAGGCAAGGCTGCTGTTAGTTGGAACGATGCCACATTTCCCATGCCGCAAAGGCCTGTAGAAGCAACATTTCGAGCCCGTTTTTGACCGTGGCGTCTTGTGCGGCACATCGCTGCATGAACAGGGTGACATCCGGATTGTATATCAAATCGAAGCACACGTGATTTTCGGTTACCAGCCGATAAGGGATGTCGGGACAGGCATCTACGTGCGGATACATGCCAAGCGGCGTTGTATTGACGATGACCGTATGGGAGGCCATCACGCCTTCATCGAGGTCTGCGTAGGTGATTACGCCCGGCCGCGGCGAGCGCGATACAAGTGTCCCGACAATGCCGAGTTGTGCCAATCCGGCCATGACGGCGTGTGAGGCGCCGCCTGTGCCGAGTACCAGGGCGTGAGTATGTTTTTTGCTCGTCAATAGCGGCGATATTGAGTCGGTGAAGCCGATTATGTCGCTGTTGAAGCCCTTGAGACGGACGTGTCCGGAGGTGTCGCGGGTGACGCGTATGACATTGACGGCATCTATCGCACGAGCTGTGGGATCGATGTCGTCCAAATAGGGGATGACGGCCTGCTTGTAAGGAATGGTGACGTTGAGACCGCGAAGTGTCGGATGTGAGGTTACGATTTCGGGCAATTCCGTGATGGATGGAATTTCGAAATTGATGTATTCGGCATCTATGCCCTCTCCGACAAATTTTTTGTTGAAAAAACTTCGAGAAAACGAGTGCCCGAGCGGGTAGCCGATAAGTCCGTACAATTCTTTTTCGGAAGATGCCATAAATGTCGTTGTTGGTTAAGTCTCGAACAAAGGTAAGCATAAATCGCGGAAAAAGCAGCGTTTTGTGTGCTTTTTCCGCGATGCGAAGCTGTAAATATGCGGGTCGGTTTACATATCGTCTTTGGGGGCGCGTTTCAGCGTCAGCAGGGTTTTGCCCTTGCGGTCGATGAGCAGAACCTTGTCGCTGCCGCCGTGTATGGCGGTGGTGGTTTGTTCGAGGGCTACAAGCATTTTGCGCTCGCGGTCGCCGTTGGGGCAGGCCATACGGGTGACGCCCATATTGGTGAAATTGATGGAGTTGGCTGTTGCCGGATCCATAGAGATGTCCCCGTTGAAGTAGTTGCAGCCCGAGTTGCCGTGGACTTTTTTCTCGGAGATGTCAAAGAAGATATTGACGCCTTCATCGTCCACGTCCTCGTCGCCTATTTTGGCCACGAGCCATTCGCCGTTGAGGAAGTCCATATTGTGACGACGCAGCGTCAGCAGCTTATGGCCGGTGCCATCGCTGATGTACAGGTAGGACTCGTTGCCGATGTCCTTGATGGAGATGTGGAGTTTTTCGTCTTCGCGCAATGCGTAGTTGATGTCCCCGTCATAGGATATTTCAGGGCACAGGCGCTGGGTGCACAGCACGTGCGACAGGACGATGGTTGAGCCTTCGACGCGGTAGTCGCCGTTGAGGACATTGCAGCCGTTGAAGGCATAGAAGCGTAATTCTGCCGGCGAGAAGTTGATGTACGGCATATTTTCGTCTTGATGGATGTCTGTGGTGCCCACCTTGATTATAGTCCATTCGCCGATAAGGGATTTGCCGATATCTTCGCCCGGTGCTACGACCGAGGGTTGACGGGTTACAATCTCGTTGGCGGGAGTGGAGGTGGAGGGGCGAGATGCGGCGGAGCATCCGCCCAGTGTCGTCGAAACCGCGATAGCGGCAAAAAAATATTTGATAGCGTTCATAATCATATTGTTGTCTTGTGTGTGCAAGTCGTCGTATTATCCGGGGGGGGGGGAATCGTTGTATTGTGTATATGTCTTTATGCTAATAGGACTATGTATGGGCGCAAAGGTTTAATGTCTTGTCGTGTCCATCGCGACCGCCTTGTTCGTTGCGACAGGCGTTGGAGTGTCGTTAGACATCGGCTGCGACTGCTTGGCTGTCTTGGGCATATACAGCTTCAGCGGTCCGGTAAAGGCGCGCAGACTCTTGATGGGGACGGGTGGGGCAAGACGCGTCACAATCGGCAGGTCGGCATGGGCGCGTACGGTGTCCGTCTTGGAGGTGACGATGTATGCGGCATCATCGCGCAGCACCGGTATCGCTTGCGGCAACTCGTTGGGGTTTAGACGATAAAAAACCGCGCCGTTATCCATCATCGGCGTCATCTGCTGCCACCCATAGTTGGTGTGCACGGGCCATAGCAGCGCCAGGGCGATGTAATATGTGGCCCAGACCGTTGCGGCCGAGCGCGAAGTGCTGTCATCTAAGGCCGCAATCAGCGCTCCGGGCAGCAGCATCGCCAGCGGTAGCAGTGGGAAGGTGTAGCGTGCCTGATGAAGCACCGAGGCATAGTCGGTGAGAAATATGGCAATGATGGCACCTAATGCGAGCCATACCACTACGGCATAACTGCGGAGCTGCCACAGCCGCTTCTTCCACACCAGCATGCCGAATATGGCGATGCAGGCCACCGTTCCGGTCCATGTCAGTGTGTCCGAACCCAGCCATCCGGCCACGCGCTGCACGGCGGCGCCACTGTCGGAAAAACCGCCGCGCGTATGTACTGTCGAATGAAGCAGGAAATTGAAAAATCCTGTGTATATTACCCAGCACAGAGCCACGGCGGCGACGGCGCTCAGGACCAGTCCTCCTACGTCCGCATATCGGCGACGGCGTGCGGCGGCCACTATCAGACCCAAGCCGACAAGCCCCACGTATATCGCATTAAGGTATCCGGTGCTGAGCGCTCCGCAGACGGTGATCGCCAGGGCGGCGTATAATTTGAGGTTTATATGATTGTCCCTAAGTCTGATACATATCTTGACGGCGCACAAAGCCAGCAGTGTCAGCCACATTTGAGCCATTTGGTATTCGCGCACAAACATAGTGTCGAATACCGCGGTACGCGTGGCCATAGCGGCTGTAATTACGGCCAGGGTTAGCCACCATCTCTCGCGGCCGAACATAAGTGTTCCTATGCGCCACATAGCCCAAAAGGCCACGACCATAAATATGATATTGAGCCATCCGCCGGCGCGGGCCACCGCTTGGGCGTCCCATCCGTCGGCCAGCGACTCCAAGGCTACGCGCAATGCCATATAATACATCGAAGCGTGCGGAATATCGTAGTTGTTGGAGTGTAGTGATGCAAGGTCTTCGCTTAGGCTGTGCTCTCGGGCCAGTACGTTCTTGAGCTGTGCTCCGGAGTACGTTCCTTCGGGCAAGGCTTGGACATAGGCTTGGTTGTGGCGCGCCAGCATCACCGAAAAGACTTCGTCCGAATGTAACTGTGCGCGCTCGTATATGGCCGCAAGTCGTATGCCTACCAGCAGGAGAAGGCAGGCGGCAAAGGCTATGGTCGGGAGATGTCGTCGCAGTGAGTCCTTCATAATGTGTGGATGTTGTTTCGTGATGTCTGTAAGTGCTATCCCCGGGCTTGGTCTTGGTCGGAGAAGCGGTCGGGGAAGGCTATGTCTTTGGGCGGTCGCATGTATGCGCGTACAATAAATATTAGGCCGGCTATGATAAACGGTATGCTAAGGCATTGACCCATATTCAATACCATATTTTCTTCGAAAGATTCCTGAACGTTCTTGACAAATTCGATGAGGAAGCGGCAGGAGAAAAGCACCGTCAAGAAGACGCCGAAAATCAATCCCGGACGGCGCTCGGCATTACGTCGCCAGTACATCCACATCAGCAGGCCGAATAGCGCCAAATAGCAGAGCGATTCGTATATCTGCGTCGGGTGGCAGGGAACGCCCGGATACTCGTGGCCGCGCACAAATATAAAGCCCCAAGGCAGGTCGGTGGGATGGCCGTATATTTCGCTGTTCATCAGATTGCCGAAGCGGATCATTGCCCCCACCAGAGCGATAGGTATCACCAGGCGGTCAAAAGTCCATAGCGGGCTGCGCTTTGTCGTAATCCACGAAAACAGCAGTACGGCAACTATAATGCCTATGGCACCGCCGTGGCTGGCCAGTCCGCCTTCCCATATCGAAAGGATGTGCTCGGGATGTTGCGAGTACCAGTCCCATTCGTAGAAAAATACGTGACCCAGACGTGCACCAAGGACGGTGCCGGCAACGGTCCACAGCAGTATCGAGCCCATCCAGCGTTCCGGAGCGCCTTCGTGGCGGAACATGCGGTAGAGGATGCTGTATCCAATCAGAAATCCGACGGCAAACATCACTCCGTACCAGCGTACGGTCACAAAAGAATCTATGATTGTGGGATTTGCGTCCCAGGTGATAAAGTCAAGTGTCATTGTGTATCGTTGGGCTGTAATGCGTTGTCTTAAGATTTAGTGTCTTCGTCTGCCAAGACCGCCTCTTTGCCGACCGGAGCCGCTTCTTTGTCTTGTACCGTTGTGCCATCGTCTTGAATGGCCGCTTCTTTGTCCTTGGATCGTGCAAACCATTGTCGAGTAACGCGATGGACACGGCGGCTGAGCGCCAGAAGGGTGAACATTGTCGGCAGTGCCATCATGGCGTAGAACAAATCGCACATACCCACGGCGGCTTCAAGCGGCACCACGGCAAAGACCACCAGCGATGCCAGGAAGGCGTAGGTGTAGAAGCGTGCCTTGCGTTCGCCGAAGAGATATGCGGCACAGCTTGTGCCGTAATAGCTGTAGCTGAACATCGAGGACAATGCGAAGCATATCACCACGAACATCAACATATAAGCTCCGCCCGGAATTGCGCGGCCGAAGGCGTCCATAGCTATGGCCAGACCCTTGACGCCCTCAATATGTTGAATGTCCGGGACGCATATCAGCAGTGCTGTGGCCGTGAGCGTACACACAAGGCCCGAGTCTATGGCCGGGCCGAGCATGGCTATGAGTCCCTCGCGTACGGGATTGGTATTGCGACTGGCGCCGTGCATGATGGAGGCCGTACCGATGCCCGCATCGTTGACCAATGCGGCGCGGCGGGCGCCTATAATCGCGATTCCGGCCAGGGCGCCGAAACCGGCTTGCAGGTTGAAAGCCTCATGGAATATCGAAGCAAAGACCTCGGGAACGCGTCCCAGATTGGTGCATATTATGTACAGCACCATAACAAAATACACGCCCACCATGAAAGGAACCATAACCGAGGCCACACGCGCGATGCGTCGGATGCCGCGCAGTACCACCAGGGCGACAATTACGGCCACCAAAATGCCGAAAAGCAGCTTGAAGGCCTGAAGGTGCGACAGCGAGGTCACCGAAGATACGGCCCCCAGAAGGGCGCTGCTTTCAATCCATTGGGGCGTGGTGAATGTTGCCGTGACCGCTTCGGTCAACTGATTGGCATTCATAATGCACAGGGTGCCGAACATTCCGGCGATGGCAAAGAATGTCGCCAAAGGCCGCCATTTGTGTCCCAGACCCTCCTCGATGATATACATCATACCTCCGCGCGGACGTCCCGAGGCATCATGGCCGCGGTACATCACTGCCAAGGCGCCCTCGTGGTATTTGGTGGACATGCCGACGATGGCACTGACCCACATCCAGAATATTGCACCCGGGCCGCCCATAACCAAGGCTATGGCCACGCCGGCGATATTGCCCAATCCGACGGTGGCGGCGACCACAGACAGCAGCGCTTGTACCGAGGATATTTGGCCTGCTCGGCGCTCGGTGTTGCCCGGACGGCGGCGCAATTCGGCCAGCGATGCCGGAAGTCGTCGCAGAGATACCGCTCCCGAACTGATAAAAAGGTAAAGTCCGCCGCCTATGAGCAGAAAGAATAGCGGATATCCGCATACCCAATCGGCCACAGTGACTATGTATTGTCCTAATGTATCAAGCATTTACGATGATGTTGGCGCGGACGCTATGTGTGCGCCGCTGTTTATATGAGTACAAAATTACACAAAAATGCCGACAATCGAGCCCTCTCGGGCCAAACATTCGACGAAGAAAACATGAACCGCCGTCGTTTTTTCTGAAAGGATATGGGCGATTGCACCGAGTAGTCAAAAGACCGTCCAAATTGAGGCAAGGGTGCGGTCGGCTGTTGCCTTTTCAGAGAAAAAGCGCTATCTTTGCACCAAATATGTCCTTACGCGCCGAAACGGGCGTGCCGGGCCTTCATTCCAACGAATTATGACCGAAGACGACGATACCATCCGACCTAAGGAGACTGACGGTGCTTCCGATGCCGCAAATGCCGATGCCGCAAATGCCGGTGCCGGAGACGCTGCTATGGACGAAAAAGCTGATGCACAAGAAGATGCCGACGATATTGACGGCTTTGACAACGAATACGCCGCCGAAAATGATGATACTGACGCCGAAGATGCCTCAAGCGGAAATATACGCGACTTGGACGACATCACCGCAGCGTCTATCATCGACGGCGACGCGCTGACACACCATTTGCGCGGTATGTACCGATGCTGGTTCCTCGAGTACGCCTCCTACGTGATACTCGAGCGTGCCGTGCCGCATATACAGGACGGCCTCAAGCCCGTGCAACGCCGCATACTTCACTCGATGAAGACCCTCGATGACGGCCGTTTCAATAAGGTGGCCAATATCGTCGGTAATACCATGCAGTATCACCCGCACGGCGATGCGTCCATCAAGGATGCACTTGTGCAATTGGGCCAAAAAGAATTGCTGGTAGAGACGCAGGGTAACTGGGGTAATATCCTCACCGGCGCCAGTGCCGCTGCCGGCCGATACATTGAGGCTCGTCTGTCACCCTTTGCGCTCGAGACGTTGTATGACGATAAGGTCACCGACTGGACGATGAGCTATGACGGCCGCAAAAAAGAGCCGGTGACCCTGCCCACCAAGTTCCCGCTGCTGCTGGCTCAGGGTGCCGAAGGCATTGCCGTGGGCTTGTCATCGCGTATTTTGCCGCACAACTTCAACGAAATCATTGATGCCGCCGTGGCTTATCTGCGCGGCGAGGACTTCGAGCTATATCCAGACTTCCCCACCGGCGGAATGCTCGATGTCAGCAAGTACAACGATGGGCGACGCGGCGGACGCATACGCATACGCGCCAAAATTGAGAAGGTTGACAATAAAACCATCGCTATCACCGAGATACCATACGGCAAAACCACCGGCACGGTCATAGACTCGATACTCAGCGCCTTCGAAAAAGGCAAAATCAAGATACGCAAAGTCGAGGACCATACAGCCCAGGAAGCACGCATATTGGTGTATCTGCAACCCGGAACGTCCTCCGACAAGACCATAGACGCACTATATGCATTCAGCTTCTGCGAAGTCAGTGTCTCGCCCAACTGCTGCGTCATCGAAGACCGCCATCCCCAGTTCCTCGGCGTCAGCGATGTGCTGCGTTACAGCGCCGACCATACGCGCCAAATCCTGTTGCGAGAGTTGCAAATCGAATTGGGCGAAGTCAATGAGGCTCTGTATTTTGCATCGCTTGAAAAGTATTTTATCGAAAAACGCATATACAAAGACAAAGAATACGAGCAGGCTCCCGACCTCGATGCAGCCGTGGCGCATATCGACAAACGACTTGAACCGCTCAAAGCCAAGCTGATACGCGATGTGACCCGTGACGACATCGTCAAGCTGTTGGAAATAAAGATGCGCCGTATCCTGCGCTTCAATGCCGATGAGGCCGACCGCCGTATCGCCAATTACCTCGAGCGTATCAGCCGTATCAACGACCGTATCGAACACCTCACGCAATACACCATCGAGTGGTTCGAACGTCTCAAAGAAAAATACGGACACGCCTATCCGCGCCGCACCCAGTTGCGTAGCTTCGACACCATAGAGGCGGCCACCGTAGCCGAAGCCAACGAGCGCCTGTACATCAACCGCAAGGAGGGCTTCATAGGCACGGCGCTGAAAAATGATGAATTTGTATGCAACTGCTCGTCTTTGGACGATGTCATCATATTCTATAAAGACGGACGTTACAAGGTGGTACGCGTAAGCGACAAATTGTCCGTGGGTACCAATATCCTGCACCTTGCCGTATTCAAGCGTAAGGACGAGCGCACCATCTACAACGTCATCTATCAGGACGGCCGCGGCGGCGCTTATTATATGAAACGATTTGCCGTCACGGGCTTGAAGCGCGACACCGAGTACAACCTGACCAAGGGTAAAGACGGCTCGCGTGTCGTATGGTTCAGCGCCAATCCAAACGGCGAGGCCGAAGTCGTGAAAGTCACCCTCAAGCCGCGTCCGCGACTGAAGACACTGCAATTTGACGTCGATTTCAGCAAATTGGCCGTCAAAGGTCGTGCTTCGTGCGGCAATCTGGTGACCCGAAACGAAGTCCACCGCTTCTCGCTTAAAGAAAAAGGCACAAGCACCTTGGGCGGACGACAGGTATGGTTTGACCCGGATGTCTTACGCCTGAATTATGACGGCCGCGGCCAATACCTCGGCGAATTCCAAGGTACGGACCTCATACTGGTCATATTGAAAAACGGCGAGTACTATACCGGCGACTTTAATGTTACCAACCACTACGAAGACAACATCTTACGTATCGAGAAATTCAACAGCCATAAGGTGTGGACAGCTATAATCAACGATGCCGACCAGGGCTATCCCTACCTTAAACGCTTCACCTTCGAGGCCTCGACACGTCGGCAGCGTTTTGTGGGCACGGACGACAAGTCGCAATTGATGGCGCTGAGCGACCACTTGGGCGCTCGTTTCCGCATCACCTTCGGCGCTCCGGACGACTTCCGCGACCCCTTGGAAGTGGATGCGCCCGATTTTATAGCCGTCAAGTCTTTCAAAGCACGTGGCAAGCGCCTGACGACGTGGAATGTCGCAGCCGTAGACGAGCTCGAGCCGCGTGAGATGCCCGAAGAAAACTACGATGACACGCCCGAGGAAGAAGAGACCCCCGAAGTCGAAATCGAGCCCGAACGCAGTGACGATGAAATCAGAGATGAAATCAATGGACAACAGCGGATGTTCTAAAATAGCTAATAGTGTGCGATCTGTGCTCGTGGCTGCGGTAGCGCTGCTGTGTACAAAGCCGACCTTGGCCGTGCCCGCCGATAGCGTTGCAGCCGTTGTGCGTCCCGTGACTTCGGCCTACAGCATCGAAGCGGGTAGCGCACATCTTGCAGATACTTATCTGACGCCGCTGCATTACGATGGATGGCACAGCGCCGTATCGTACAGCCGTACACAGGCTATGGGCTTTGATCCCGAGCGGTGGAGTATGCGCCTGAGCCTCGGCGGAGCCGTAGACCATACGCAGAATCCGGCACGCAACGCCACGATGTGGAACTTTGACATAGAGGCATCATGGGGAATGACCCGACGCTTCCGTGTCTCGGAAGCCCTCAGCGCCGGCGTAGGCGGTTACACATCCTTGAATGTCGGGGCTTTGTACCTGAGCCGCAACGGCAATAATCCCGCATCGGCCAAGGGCGCATGGGTGGTAGGCGTCAGTGGCGCCGCCACTTATGCCATGCGCGTAGGGCGTCTCCCCGTCACTTGGGGCGTCACGGCTGCCATGCCTTTGACCGGAGTGTTTTTCTCGCCGCAATACGGTCAGCTGTATTACGAAATATACCTCGGCGACCGCCGCGGCTTGACACATGCGGCTTGGCCCGGCAGCTATCGCCGTATAGACACGCGTGTATGGGCCGACATGCATTTCGGTGGCACGACATTGCGTCTGGGCTATCACTTTGATCTACGTTCGACACGCGCCAACGACATCACGTCGCGTAGCGTCACTCACGCCTTCAGCGTTGCCGTAGTCACCCGCTGGCTGTCCGTGCCTATGACTTCGACGACGACCGCTCCGGGAACACGCATTGTTGCAGCAAGCTATTGATGCCCTTTGATATATACCGAATAAATAAAACAATAAGAGCATACAAAAACAATAGACCGCCATGACCGTCATACGTTCAAATATACAAACAGCGTGCTTTGCATTGGTATGCGCCATTCTTTCCCTCGGCTTTACTGCCTGCCACAGCATAGAGGAAGAGGATAATACAATCATAGGCAACTTCGATGCGTTGTGGGATATTTTGGACAGGCATTACTGCTTTTTCGAACAAAAGGGTGTGGACTGGGATGAGGTATACCGCCGCTACCGACCCCAAGCCAAGGCGTGCCATACGGCGCAGCAGCTTTTCGATGTATGTGCTCGGATGCTGGACGAGTTGCGCGACGGCCATGTCAACCTATCGGCATCGTTCAACACCTCGTACTATCGCAAATGGTGGAGCGACTATCCTCAGAATTATGACGAGCGCCTTGTGCTCGAGCATTACCTGAACTTTGACTATCGTCAGGCCGGCGCTCTGACCTACGCCATGCTGCCACAGCGCATAGGGTATATCTCGTATCGCAGCTTCGGCAGTCCCATCGGCGAGGGCAACCTCGATGCCGTTCTGTCGTACTTTGAGATAGCTCAAGGCCTTATTATAGACGTGCGCGACAACGGCGGCGGCAATATGACCAATGTCGAAACCCTTGTACGCCGCTTTATTTCGGATCGCACCCTGGCCGGATACACCGTGCACAAGAACGGGCCGGGACACAATGATTTTGCAGAGCCTTACGCCTACTATTATGATGCCGCCGATGCCGGACGCGTGCGCTGGCTCAAACCCGTAGTGGTGCTGTGCAACCGCTCAACCTTCAGCGCCGCCAACAATTTTGTGTCCGTGATGCGCCTATTGCCTACGGTCACCGTTGTGGGCGCTACCACCGGCGGCGGTAGCGGAATGCCGATGTCGTCCGAACTGCCCTGCGGATGGAGCATACGCTTCTCGGCCTGCTCGTTCCTTGACGCGCAGGGCAATAGCACCGAAGCCGGCGTCAATCCCTCGGAAGGCTGTGCCGTCGACCTTGACCCGGCGCAAGCTGCTATGGGGCATGATACGATGCTCGACAAGGCCATAGCCGTCATCCAATCCAAGTGATTGAGTAATGGGAATATAGCCGCCATTATAGTTACAACAGCTATTATAGCCATAATAGCCGTAATACTATGATGGTTATTGCAAGCCTTGGCGCGGCCTATTATCAGTCAAAGATGTTATTCTTAATTTTGGGAGCGAGTAAATCGCGATGGTGGCGAGCCTCCGATGATGCGAGGTATTCGCGCAGACAAGACACGTGTCGATGTCCGTGCATATCCGTGCCCAGAAAGTCTACCATACCGGCCTTGGCCAGTGCCTCAGCCATTTTCTTTTCCTGCTTGCCATAGTATCCGGCCAGTGACAGCATATTGATCTGGAACAGAAGATTGCGGTGAAGCTCTTCGTAGCGATTGCCACGTGCGTGATAATATAAGTAGCGCTCGGGATGTGCAAGTATGGGCTTGTAGCCGCGCACCTGCAAGTCAAATACCAGTTGTTCGATGTTCCACGGTTCTTGGATAAAGGAATTTTCGATGAGCAGGTAATTGTCGGGGAAGGGCATAAGTATGCCTTGCTCGATGTGACGTTGCAACAGCTCATCAATACGATATTCGGCCGAATGGTCGATGCGTACGTCCACGCCGTCGCGCGCCAATACGTCCTTGAGCGCCTGAATCGGACCGGCCAGCGTCTGAGGATTGTTTTCGAAAGTGGCTTGTGTGACGTGCGGTGTCGCGATGATATGGCGTATGCCCATATCGTACAACGCCGAAACCAACTCGGAGGATGTATCCGCGTCAGGCGAGCCGTCATCCACTCCGGGGACTACATGACAGTGTATATCCGTTGAAAACCAAAACTTTATAGGCTCCGGTGTCTTCTTGAAAATATTGAACATTTTCGAAAGGGTGTTATTTTACTGCAAAAATAGTCATTTTTCGCGAAAATATTTAGGGAAAAATTTCTGCATATCAAATATTTTCTGTTAACTTTGCGGTGTCGGGAGGACAAAGTGTCTTGACCGGGCGTTATCCACAGGGTAATCAAGCGCCGCGATATGGCAAAACGTCACCTCGATAGCATCACAGATAATGATAAATATTATCCAATACCATATTACCCTCACAAAAACCACTGACCATAAATTATGGAAAAGCGTAAACTGAAAATCCGCGACCTTACACTCCGCGACGGCCAACAATCATTGTTCGCCACCCGACTGAGCCAGTCCGAAATTGACAAACTGTTGCCGTTGTACGAGAATGCCGGCTTCTACATCATGGAAGTATGGGGTGGTGCCGTACCCGACTCGGTGATGCGCTATCTCGACGAATCTCCCTGGGATCGTCTGCGCTCCGTCTCCAAAGTCATGAAAGACAAGTCGATGCTGTCGGCTCTGTCGCGCGGTCGCAACCTCTTTGGCTATGTGCCTTATCCGGACTATGTACTCGAAGGCTTCTATAAAGAGGCTATCACCAACGGTCTGAACGTTATGCGTATCTTTGATGCGCTCAACGACATCGACAATGTCAAGGAGTCCATCCGCATGATCAACGCCCTGGGCGGCGTGCCCGACGGTGCCGTATGCTACACCGTAGACCCCAAGGAAGAAACGCCTCAAGCCGAAGCACCAAAGGGCTTCTTTGCTAAGCTCTTCGGCAAGAAAGCTCCCGCAGCTCCCGCTCCCAAGAAGATCTTCACCGACGAATACTTCGTTGAGAAAGCCAAGGCTATGGAAGCCCTTGGCGCCAAGATAATCACCCTCAAGGATATGGCCGGCCTCGTAACGCCCTCGCGTGCAGCCTCCATTATCTCCAAACTCAAAGCCAATGTCAATGTTGACATTGACTTCCACACACACTGCACCCCCGGCTACGGCCTCGCATCCTGCATCATGGCCATACTCCACGGCGTAGACATCCTCGATACCAACATCTGGTGGTTCGGCGGCGGTAGCGCCGCTCCGGCCATCGAATTGGTATACCTCTTCGCCGACAAACTCGGTGTAGAACTGGACGTGGATATGAAGGCCGTCGGCGAAATACGCAAAGCACTGCGCGGCGCTCGTCAGAGCCTCGCTGCTTACGACCTGAACAAGGACAACTTCCCCCGCGAATTCGATCCCCTCACAGACAAGCTTCCCGCCGAAGTTGAGGCACAAGTCGATGCAGCCGTTGCAGCCGCCAAGGCCGGCAACGAAGAAGCACTGCTCGATGCATGCCACGCCATCGAGAAGTATTTCGGCTTCCCCAAACCCAACGAATTGGTGAAGAATGCCGAAGTTCCCGGCGGAATGTACTCCAATATGGTGGCTCAGCTGAAGTCTCTCAAGGCCGAAGATGTCCTCGAAGACGCTATGCGCTTGATACCTATGGTACGCCGCGACGCCGGTCTGGTGCCCCTGGTTACACCTACCAGCCAGATTGTAGGCAGCCAGGCCGTGATGGTGGCCATCGACCGCCGCAAAGGCAATCCCGACTACACCACCAAGTCCAACCAGTTTATCTCGCTGGTTAGGGGCGAATACGGACACACCCCCGTGCCCATAGATCCCGCCTTCCGCGAAAAAATCACCGGCGATGCCACCGAACACGCATACGATACCTCCAACTACAAGAAACCGGAAAATCCCATATTGCCGGATTGTGGCGGCGTCAAACTGGCCTTGAACACCGAGGAAGAACTACTGCTCGCTCTGCTGCCCAACGTGGCTATGCCGTTCCTGAAGAAACGTCGTGCTGCCGAATACGCTGCCGCTAAGGCTGCTGCCGCCCCCGCCGCCGCTGCCGAAGCTGAGGCTGCTCCCGCTGCTGCCGATGAGCCCATCACCGGTCCCGTAATCAAGGCTCCCATGCCCGGACGCATCATCAGCGTTGACGTGGCCGCCGGCGACAAGGTGACCAAGGGAAAGACACTCCTGGTATACGAAGCCATGAAGATGGAAAATGACGTTACCGCTGACCGCGACTGCACTGTTAAGCGCGTATTTGTTGCTCCCGGTGACCAAATCGGCAACGATACCGTCCTCATCGAATTCGCCGACTGATAACGACAATGCACGGCTTAAGGCCGTCAAAAGAATTGAGGGACAGCCGCAGTGGCTGTCCCTCGTTTTATGTATATAGACAGATGAAGAAGATTAATTCCCTCTAGTGAGGATGTTTACCCTTAGGCCGGGATTAGTATCAGAAATGTGAGTGTTAATGTAAAAGTGGAGCGGCCACCCGTATGGGTAGCCGCTCCGGTCTGTATGGGTTGATGCCTATCTAAGAGGGGGTATCAGTCGTTGTTGTCGTTGTTGTGATTGTTGTCACGGCGGGGACGACGGTCACCACGGTCGCCATCGCGGCGGGGACGGTCGCCATCGCGGCGGGGACGACGTTCGCCGCGGTCGCCGTCACGGCGGGGACGCTCGCTGCGTTCTACGTAGCCTTCGGGTTTGGGCTTGAGGGCGCGCATGGACAGACGGTATTTGCCGGTTTTTTTGTCGATTTCGATAAGTTTGACCTCGACGGTGTCGCCTTCGTGGAGGCCGCTGGCTTCCATGTCTGGGAGACGCTCCCATGCGATTTCGCTGATGTGGAGCAGGCCGTCACGGTTGGGCATGAATTCGACAAATGCGCCGAAGTCCATGATGGAGCGAACCTTGCCGGTGTAAACCTTGCCTTCTTCGGGCAGGGCAACGATGGCGTTGATAAGTTCGAGAGCCTTGTCGATGCTGGGCTTGTTGGCTGCTGCAACTTCGATATATCCGCCTTCGTCGATTTCGTCGATGCTGACGGTGGCGCCGGAAGCTTCCTGGATGCCTTGGATGACTTTTCCGCCCGGGCCAATGACAGCGCCGATGAGTTCTTTGGGTATAATCATTGTGACGATGCGCGGAACTTGCGGCTTGTAGTCTTCGCGAGGTGCGGGTATGGTCTGCTCGATGATGTCGAGGATGTGCATACGGCCTTCGTGTGCCTGCATGAGCGCTTTTTCGAGGATTTCGTAGGACAGGCCGTCGCACTTGATGTCCATCTGGGTGGCGGTGATACCGTCGCGTGTGCCCGTAACCTTGAAGTCCATATCTCCGAGGTGGTCTTCATCGCCGAGGATGTCGCTCAGGATGGCGTATTTGGATGAATCGGTGTCGGTGATCAGACCCATGGCGATACCGCTGACGGGTCTCTTCATCTTGATGCCGGCGTCTAGCAGCGCCAGGGTGCCGGCGCATACGGTGGCCATAGACGAGGAACCGTTGGATTCGAGGATGTCGCTCACTACGCGGCATACGTAGGGGAAGTCGTCGGGGAACATGCGCTTGAGGGCGCGGTGTGCCAGGTTGCCGTGGCCGATTTCGCGACGGCCTACGCCGCGTTGTGCCTTGGCTTCGCCGGTGGAGAAGGGCGGGAAGTTGTAGTGCAGCAGGAAGCGTTCGCGACCCTGGTTGAGCACATCGTCCAGGATTTTTTCGTCCAGCTTTGTGCCGAGGGTGACGGTGGCCAGAGCCTGAGTTTCACCGCGGGTGAATACGGCGCTTCCGTGAGGTCCGGGCAGGTAGTCGGTTTCGCACCAGATGGGGCGTATTTCGGTGGTCTTGCGGCCGTCCAGGCGGATGCCTTCGTCAAGGATGCAGCGGCGTACGGCTTCGCGTTCTACATCGTGGTAGTAGCGCTTGACCAGCGGGGCTTTCTCGTCGCGCTCTTCTTCGGGGAGTGCATCGATGTATTCCTGACAGATGGCATCGAAGGAGTCTTGACGCCAGTGCTTGTCGGCACTGCCGGCTTTGGCTACGGCGTAAGCGCGGTCGTAGCACTTGTCGTGTACGTCTTTGCGCAGGTCTTCGTCGTTGACTTCGTGGCAATATTCGCGTTTCACTTTGCCTGCTTCTTCGGCAAATTCCATCTGAGCCTTGCATTGCTCCTTGATGGCGGCGTGTGCGGCCTTGAGGGCTGCCAAGAGGTCGGCTTCGGATACTTCGTTCATTTCGCCTTCGACCATCATGATGTTGTCGTAGGTGGCACCTACCATCAGTTCCATATCGGCTTGTTCGAGCTGCTCGAATGTGGGGTCGATGACAAATTCGCCGTTGATGCGTGCCACGCGCACCTCGGAGATTGGTCCGTTGAAGGGTATGTCGCTGACGGCGAGGGCGGCACTGGCTGCCAGTCCGGCCAGGGCGTCAGGCATGTCTACGCCATCTGACGAGAACAGGGTGATGTTGACGAACGTGTCGGCGTGGTAATTGTCGGGGAATAGGGGACGTAATACGCGGTCCACCAGACGCGAGGTCAGGATTTCGTAATCGTTGGCGCGGCCTTCGCGTTTGAGGAAGCCGCCGGGGAAGCGTCCTGCTGCCGAGAATTTTTCTTTGTATTCGACTTGGAGAGGCATAAAGTCTACGCCTTCGCCGGCTTCCTTGGCGGAGACGACAGTCGCCAGCAGCATGGTATTGCCCATGCGGAGCTCCACGGCGCCATCAGCCTGCTTGGCCAATTTGCCGGTCTCCAGCGTAATCTGGCGCCCGTCGGCCAATGTGATGGTCTTTTTGATGGGGTTCATAATGACGTTTGGGGTTGCTTTGTGTAATTTGTATATTTCGTTTTATTTCGCTCAAAAATCGTGCAAAGTTACACATTATTAAGCACATTACCAAAATTATTTTGCCTCACTGTTTTTTCGATGTCCGACTTGGGCGGATGTCGCGGTCGCGGGTGTTGTCTCCGGCGGTTAATATGTCTGTCGGTGTCGGCTTTGTGCAGACACTCGAAATGTCGTATCTTTGTGAAATCGAAAACACAAGGGGATATGAATTATCGTAGGAAACATATAGATATGACTTCGTTGTATGGCAAGATATGCAATGAATGGCGAGGGATGCTCGGCCGCGTATTGGCGTTTGTCATTGTGGCTGTAATTAGCTTTGTCGGAGCGGCGGCGCAGGTGCTGTGGCGCGTGACGGCGAAGGGAGACGATGGCGGCGTCACGCATACATCGTATGTCCTGGGGACGATGCATACGGCCGGGACGGAAGTGCTTGACACATTGACCGGAATGACTGAGGCGCTGGAGCGTGCCGCCGTGGTGTACGGCGAGGTGGATGCCTCCGAGATGGCGCTCTCGCCGGAGGCTATGGCTTGCGCCATTGCGCCGAGCGACAGCACCTTGCAGCGACTTCTGTCGCCGGCATCGCTTGATTCGTTATGCCGATACGTGTCCTCATTCGAAGTGGACGGCTCTGAGACAGTGAAGGCTTTGAGCCGAATGAAGCCGGCAATGCTGGACGCTTTTCTCGAAGTGCGCCGTTCGGGAGCATCAACGGATATGTCGCCGGACATTGCACTGCAACATCGCGCTCGGGCCATGGGACGGGAAGTGCGCGCCCTCGAGACCGCCGCGCAGCAGATGTGTATGCTTATGAACCTACCCATCAGCGAGCAACTGGAGTCGCTGATGGAGTCAGTGCGTGCTCCCGAGGCGGCACAGGCGGCTTCGGACAGCCTCGTTGCGGCCTATCATCGTCAAGACCTCGCGGCCATAGAAGGACTGCTTGCTCGCGAAATGGGACAGGCGTATGCCGAGCGGATGCTGTATGCGCGCAACCGCGCGTGGGCGGCTATGCTCGCCCCCGAAATGCGGCGCTACAGCGTGCTTGTGGCCGTAGGTGCGGGACATCTTGTAGGCCCGGAGGGGCTGTTGGCTCTGTTGTGCAAAGCGGGCTACTATATCAGCCCCGTTGGCGGTAGCGCACGGCAGCCGGAGCAAGGAAGATGATGAGCAAGCCGAAGGAGGCTGCAATAGCCAGGGCTACGCGCAGCGTCAGCGCCTGAGCCAAGAGACCTATCAATGGCGGGCCGACCATAAATCCGATGAACGAAATCGACGAAACCACGGTGATGGCCGTTGCCGGCGACAGTCGCGGATGACGTCCGGCGGCGCTGTAGCATATAGGCACAACCGTGGACATGCCAAGCCCCACAAGCAGGAAGCCCAAGGTGGCTGTCACAAGATACGGGAAGGCCGTGGCTATCAGCAGCCCGGCCATAATGCTGGCGCCACTGATGCGTAGGACATGAGCCGCATCATAGCGCGTGATGAAGCGGTCGGCCACAAATCGCCCGAAAGTCATTGCCGCCATTCCGGCGATATACCCGGCACGTATCAGCGCCTCCGGAGGACATACCACCGTAGCCATATACACCGACGACCAGTCGTAGACCGTGCCCTCGCAGAACATTCCGCCAAAGGCGACAAAACCAAGCATAATGATGACGCCGTCCAGCAGCCCGAAACTATGATGATGGCTATTCACCTCGGACTTATTATCATTATTGTCGGAGTGCTGTAGCTTAGAGTCGTCCATCAGTCGAAAGCCCATAGGGAAAGAGACACCTATGCACAATATCGCCACAACGGTATAATGCACCCACAACGGCAATCCGGTGATTACGAAGCCGGTACCCACGAGGCCGCCCAACAACCCACCGAGGCTCCATAGCCCGTGGAATGAGGACAGTATCGAGCGCCCGTAGATCTTTTCAAGCTCCACAGACTGTGTATTCACCGAGATATTGAGGATATTGGCTGCCATGCCAAAGAGGAACAGCACGACAAACAGCGACACGAACGTCGGCGCCTGACTGATGCCGAAAAGGACGACCGCGTATGCCACCAAAGATACACGCAGCACCATACGGCTGCCCCAGCGCGCAATCAACATCGCCGAGATAGCCATCATTGCTATCTGGCCCGCCGGAATGGCAAAAAGCAGCGCCCCAAGGCTGCCGTCGTCCAGCGACAGAGCCGCCTTTACATCCGGGATACGCGATGCCCACGAGGCGAACACCATTCCCATAGCCAGATAATACACACTGATAGCGCGCCTTATGCGCTTACGTTGCACATCATTCATATATGCAAATCATTAAAAAACGTGATACTTCAAATCCTAACAATTCGACAGCCGTGCATCCGTCCGAAGCCGTTGCCCTCGGCTGTCATCTAATCATTTTATCTTTTCATACCCGTGAGGTCTGCACCCTACAGGGCTTGCCTTCGCAATCGCGTTGCAAAATTAGCAATTATTCCGCTCCCTACAAATTCCGTGCCATCCCCCCCCCCCGAGCTGGTTGTATATCATTATAATCCTACATCAAACCGCAACGAGGTCAATATCGAAGTGTCGGGCGGTCTTGTTGTATATCATTATAATCCTACATCAAACCGCAACGGCAAACTCGCATAGGAGTGCCGCATACGGGTTGTATATCATTATAATCCTACATCAAACCGCAACCATTGGGATGCCCCGCCAAAGCGCCCTCGGGTTGTATATCATTATAATCCTACATCAAACCGCAACTTGAAGGGTACGCCATAGTGTTCGACACGCGTTGTATATCATTATAATCCTACATCAAACCGCAACACCGACACCGTCCGCGTCAGCGTCTCCGTAGTTGTATATCATTATAATCCTACATCAAACCGCAACACCGACACCGTCCGCGTCAGCGTCTCCGTAGTTGTATATCATTATAATCCTACATCAAACCGCAACATACTCGCGGAAGGGGCCACTGACGCCGCGGTTGTATATCATTATAATCCTACATCAAACCGCAACGCCAATATCGAGGGAGAGACCATCACGACAGTTGTATATCATTATAATCCTACATCAAACCGCAACGCCTTAGACTTCTCCACGAGATAGCGTAGAGTTGTATATCATTATAATCCTACATCAAACCGCAACTTTATCAGTTTTTGGTCGGCTTTGGAGAGGTTGTATATCATTATAATCCTACATCAAACCGCAACTGCGGAAACATACAGCTTGCGGCGCTTTATGTTGTATATCATTATAATCCTACATCAAACCGCAACCGATGGACACAGCCACCGCGCCGCACTGCTGTTGTATATCATTATAATCCTACATCAAACCGCAACAGCTTCTTGGTATTGGCATCCCACGTTATGGTTGTATATCATTATAATCCTACATCAAACCGCAACGCGGCGTCAGTTGCCTCTTCTGCGTGTATGGTTGTATATCATTATAATCCTACATCAAACCGCAACTAAGTACGCTTCACAGAGGCTTGCGGCCCTGTTGTATATCATTATAATCCTACATCAAACCGCAACCCTCGGTATGGAGTTTCGCGGACAGCACAAGTTGTATATCATTATAATCCTACATCAAACCGCAACTAAGTACGCTTCACAGAGGCTTGCGGCCCGTTGTATATCATTATAATCCTACATCAAACCGCAACTGGTACGTGCCGCGCGACCGATGATGCCGAGTTGTATATCATTATAATCCTACATCAAACCGCAACTGTGTGCGACTGTATGGCTGTGGCGCGTCCGTTGTATATCATTATAATCCTACATCAAACCGCAACTGTGCGTCAACGACACAGCCAAGACTTATGGTTGTATATCATTATAATCCTACATCAAACCGCAACTTTGAGGCCGTTGCCCTTGCCATAAGCCAGTTGTATATCATTATAATCCTACATCAAACCGCAACCAGCGTGGCAATTTCTTTTACCCTAATCCGTTGTATATCATTATAATCCTACATCAAACCGCAACGCTCCGTTCAGATAAGCTTCACAGAGACTGTTGTATATCATTATAATCCTACATCAAACCGCAACGGGCATCGGTAGCCCCCCAAAAACGAGGGTGTTGTATATCATTATAATCCTACATCAAACCGCAACCGCAGGCACACCCTCTCGGTGCGAGATTGCGTTGTATATCATTATAATCCTACATCAAACCGCAACGGCGAAATGTCAAGGTATTCAAGGCTGCCGGTTGTATATCATTATAATCCTACATCAAACCGCAACATGAAGATACTATAGAACATCTCTATAGACGTTGTATATCATTATAATCCTACATCAAACCGCAACACGGCTGACGTGAAGCTCGTAGAGGTACAGGTTGTATATCATTATAATCCTACATCAAACCGCAACCTTTGCAATAGATAAAGGAAGCAACGTTGGTTGTATATCATTATAATCCTACATCAAACCGCAACTGTGTCGATAAAAAATAAATTATGAATACGTTGTATATCATTATAATCCTACATCAAACCGCAACTTTGCGCTGCAGATAGCGTTGAGCCTCGATGGTTGTATATCATTATAATCCTACATCAAACCGCAACCGTCTCTCGTATATTGTTCTTGCTTCTTTCGTTGTATATCATTATAATCCTACATCAAACCGCAACGCAATTTTGTGTGCTAAGACATAAGGCACCGTTGTATATCATTATAATCCTACATCAAACCGCAACTATAACTTCGTGACCAGTCCCCAGTAGGCCGTTGTATATCATTATAATCCTACATCAAACCGCAACGCCTCGGCGGTATCCGTGGCTGCCTCTGCGGTTGTATATCATTATAATCCTACATCAAACCGCAACGGTGATGTGGCGGTCTATCAAATAGGCCATGTTGTATATCATTATAATCCTACATCAAACCGCAACCGCACGCGCCCGGCGCGCTCGCACTCCTGAGTTGTATATCATTATAATCCTACATCAAACCGCAACTCGGTGAGTGCGGTGGTGTGTTGTACCTGAGTTGTATATCATTATAATCCTACATCAAACCGCAACGTTGCGCCAGTTGGCGGCGACACCTTTAAGGTTGTATATCATTATAATCCTACATCAAACCGCAACCATGCTGTTGAGGCCGACCACGCCACCGAGGTTGTATATCATTATAATCCTACATCAAACCGCAACGATGTCGCTGCGTCTGTTTTTGGATGCACGGTTGTATATCATTATAATCCTACATCAAACCGCAACGCTAAGAAGGTGCTTAAATAATTAGTGTTTGTTGTATATCATTATAATCCTACATCAAACCGCAACTTTCGCCCTGCAGCAAAGCCTCGGCGGTAGGTTGTATATCATTATAATCCTACATCAAACCGCAACAGACGTCTTCCTTGGCCTCGTCCGCATCCAGTTGTATATCATTATAATCCTACATCAAACCGCAACATAGACACGGCGTACTGTGCGCCGTTCTCAGTTGTATATCATTATAATCCTACATCAAACCGCAACCAAGGAGTTAATAAAGAGACAGGAAAATTGTTGTATATCATTATAATCCTACATCAAACCGCAACTATCGCATCGCAATTCGCTAATACATAGGTGCGTATAGCGTGGAAGCAAGATAGAAAACGCCGTGTAGGGTTGTATTCTGAAGCAAAGTTAAGCATTTTTTTGCGTACAATAGTGCATAAAGATCAGCAAAAATCAATAAAACTCCAGCTGAAGTTGGACCGGAATCTTAGAATCCTTTATCCGCGAATTCTTCGAGCTTTCCGGCTTACCCCAGTAATTGAATATTTTAGAGAACTGCTTGTCCGTCACGGAAAGTATTTTTACGTTACCTTCATCCGGGAATATGTGCGTAATCTTATCGATAAGGGCATCGGCGTGCTGATACGAAGGACAATGGCATGCATATACTGAGAACTGCATCATTTTGAAACCTAAAGCCTCAATGTCTTTGCGGAATTTGGTCGCCTGTTTCCGCTGCCGCTTGGTACAGACCGGAAGATCGAAAAATAGGAATAACCACATAATATGATAAGCATTTATTCGGTTGTGTGTCATGGAATTTGTGGTAGAGTTAGAACTTGAGATTTACGAAGAATGTATGAGCCGAGTGATGCCGTAGTTGATGAAAGTGCCAGCATAAGCGGTCGCATTACATCACCGCACAACACGTCACAGGTCAGAACCTTAAGCAATTGAGATTTGGTCTTCTTGTTGATGGAGGCTTGGCCATGCTTCCATAGTTCGTACACGATCAAATCGACAAAAGGCCTGAAGGGTTCCATAATATCATCCGCCAAAGGGAAGGCGTTGTATCGGTTACGGTGGAAGATTCCGAAGGCAGGGGACACACCAGAGCCGATAAGCGCACGGATGGTTGCAGCTCGCAGTATTGCGTAACCGTAATTGAGTAAGGCATTGATGCCATCACCTTCGCGGTCGCGGACAAAAGCTTCATCGAACATTTCGGTCCAATAAAGGCGGGCGGCTACACCTTCGCGGTTAGTGGTGTCACCGCTTAGCACATTGCGCACGTGCGACGACAGGATGTCGCCATCCAGTCCGCAGATGTCGAGAACGCGCTTTTGATTGGCAATCTTTGCCGTAATGATTTGCTTCCATGCTTGTTTGAGCTGCGGCAGTGTCATTTGACATTGGGCTCTTAGCACTTCGCTTTGAGTCGTGTTGCCTTCGAGCGGAGTGATGATTGTCGCCGGGCAATGCTTTTCATCGCAAATGACGACCATCACATTCGCCGAGGCAAGAGCATTCAGCAGTGGCAGGGTTACGGTTGTCACCGTGCTCTCCAATATCAGAATACCGATATTGGCAACCGGACGCGTAATCGGCTCCTCGTCGTCCGCCCCTGTGATTACCAACAGGTGGTTCCGCAGAGACAGACGACGTGGTGTCGATATTACGATGGTCTGTTTAATCATGTTTCAGAAACTTGATTTTGCCAAGCACATCGATGGTAAAGTCTCGATTTTGGATTAGCGCCTTGAACTTGCTACTGCTAACCAATATATATGGGCGCAACACCTCTCCGGTTTTATAGTCACCGGCCAATCCTTCTTTTGCTTTCGCTTGCTGCGAATGTTTTAGGTTGATACGTCCATCAGTCTTAATCATTGTTACCACATACAACCTGCGGCAAAGTTCTGCGGCGGTGGCATTGTATACCTCCTCGGGCGAGTTTTCATAGAGTAGTACCGAATCGCCTTGATGTAGTATTGCTTTGAGGCGATAGCCGTTTTCGTCTACGGGAGGATATAGCTCGGCGCGATTTGCGCGATTGCCTACCTTGAAGTGAGATGCCGCTGCCAGATTATTTATGATACGGAACGACCGCTTGGCTTTTGCCGTAGAGCCTTGCGGCAGAACTTGCTCGTATATGGCAATGCAGTAATTACCGTCGTTTTTGAAGTGTCCGGTTCTCTTGTACTCGTGTCGTGATATGTCGCGATTCTTGCGAACGTTAAGCGGACGCGTAACATCCGGAGTAAAGCATCTTACCTTCTTAATTTGAATACCCTTGGCTTCGTTCATCCATATGGGATTTGCTAATGCAGTTTTGATTTCCGGCGCTTTATCAAGACCACGAGTGGCTGCTTGTACCTTTTCTCTGACGATAGGATCAACTATTCTTTCTATATCGCTTTGGCTTGTTAATTCAGTAATCGGTTTACGAATTACATATTTCACTTCGCCGTCATGCTCGATGGCACCGTAATTGGTGTCCATGTGCAGCGACAGGCGAGCCGTATCGCTTTCGGATATGTGCGATGGTTTATGACCTTTTATATGGTGGCTGCCGGTGAACCTGATACGGCGGCGCACTTGTTTGGGCGCATTGTCCGTGAAATCGTACGATACTAAGGTCTCGGCTTGGATGCGCCGCATATCATCCACGAAACCCTCCCAAGGTTCGGGTACTGACGGACGTTCCCTGTCTGCATATCCGTTCAGGTGGTACGAAGCCGCAAGACGTTGGTAATCGCCTCGGCCGATGCACGCAATCACTACGGCATCCACTTGGTGGTGTGTATGGTTGTCGCGGGATTTTTTCTCATCGACGCTTTGCAGTTTCCATGCCTTACGGAAGTCGGCTGTTGCAGCGCCTTTGACGATGGAGACATCATCGAATAGGGACTTCAAGAACAGTCGGGCATATCGAGCCACTATGCCGGCAGTGGCACCCTGACGGCGGCTGAAGTCCTCGGGTACTTCGGTCATCTCGAATCGACGGTATTTGTTGCGCCAATAGACTTGCTGCAGCTCCAACGAGTGACGTTTTTGGATTATGCGGTCTTTCTGGCTTTTGTCCATAGATGCATTTGTGCGGCAGCGGCGGATTTGTTTCTGCAAGTCGTCGGCCTTTTCTTTCATGAACGCCACTCGTTGCATCACTTCGTCAGCATTGGCCAATTCGCTCGGGAGTTTTGTCTTCTTCACCTCGCGATTGAAGCGCGAATCGCAAAGGGTGAGGTTTTCCATAGTGCTGTCTCCGCCACGGCTGCGTGGAATTGTGTGCTCGATGTCATATTTCGGATCGGGACCGAAGATGCACTCAAATCCGATTTGCTTACCGGTGTATAGGCATTTTTTGCCCTGCTCTTCCCATAGAATATACTTGGCAATATCATCATCGGATACGTTATTAACTCCATAATCTTTGAGTACGACTTTGGCTTTTGCACGCTCACTTTCATTGTGCTTGTTTTGCTGCCTTATTGCGGCACGCATATTTGCATCGTTCAGTTCGCGTCCGAGTTCGATATGTACTTCGGTATCGTGGTCAATTAAGCCTTTGTCCAATAGAGCGTTGACCACGTGGCGAATGCGGTGTAACGAGCGCATCGCCATCGGGTTGCGTATTGCAGATATACGCGGAGAGCCCAGGTGCATACGGCCTTGATCGTCAGGGAGAACATGCGGATATGTCTCCAAGTCTGACGGATGGTATAGGCGGTTGAGCGTTTTGTGGTCGATATGATATTTCTCGGCAAGGAAATTCTTGAGCCATTGATACATGGTGCACTCACAGGTCTTCTTGTCGTACTCGTTGAGACATCCGACGGCCATATCGACCGCCGCCTGACGCATATAGTCATTATCTCGGACATACGCCGGCAGTACGGCATCTATATTGGCAAGCATTACGGCATACGAATACAACATACCGCCGCGCATAAACGGCAGAATCTTTCGTATTACTTTGTGGCTCAGGGATGCGTATGCGCTTACCATCTTGATCCCGGCAACTTTTTTTGCGGTATCCGCATCTAAACCGAGGTTTGTCTCAAGCCAGGCCTCAAGCTTGTCGTCGTTATCGAAAAATGATAGTGTGTGCCATACATCATTCACCTTGTCGTCAAGGCCTTTGTCATCTCCTTTTACGTATTGGGCGTCTATAACGGCTTCCCAGTCCGATCCCAGAGCGGCAACCATTCCGGCGGTGAACGGCGAGCCGGCAATGCCCATATCCATCGGATAGTTGAATAGAATGTCTTTGTCTCCATCGGTTTTGTAGTATCCGTAGCACTTCTTGCCATACCTTTTGATGTATGGTTTGGCAAGTTCTTTGGCTATATCCTCGAAGTCAAAGTTAGACTTTGATTTGCGGAGGAATAATGGCACGATCAATTCACGTTCGTCCTCCCAAAGAGGCCGCAGCATATCATCGTCTGGCGTCTTCATCCGTATCTGATTTATGGTCTGGAGCATACGCATTTCTTCAAAATCCGGATGGCTCATTTGACATCTGGATTTTGAAGGCTCGAAGAGGCAATGCCCCACGGTATGTTTCTGAGATTTCAGCGGCCTTTGGTCAAACAGCACATGCTCAAGTCGTTTGATGGTATCTTCGTCCAACTCCTGACGACGACATATCGCATGAAATTCTTCGACATAATGGTTGTCTCGCGAGGTGTATTGATTGCGAATGCGTTTGCCCTTGTTGTATAGTTTCTCAAAGTATTCGGCAAGGTATTCGCAGCCTTCTTCTTTCATTTTATGAGACAAATCGGATATTGCCTCTTTGACCTTGCCTTTTTCGTCATCATTTGATTGATCCTTACGGTTCGAGCGAAATCCGCGCCGTTGAGCCATGTGATAGAGTGCCCGCCCAAGGATATATCGTTGAGCTTCCTGCGTCAAATCCAACTTTTCGTGCAGGCATATAACGCGATACCTGTAAGGTGTAATGGCGTTGTCGTCATCTGTCCCCAACCACTGCATAAACTCCGGTGTGGCCGGATAGATTTTTTTCAGGCGCCATTGAGATAGTAATTCTGGCGACAAATACGGACACAACCCCAACTCGCTCAGAATGCGTAGAAGACGTATTTTGCGAAGCTTACGTCTGTAAAAGCCGCGTCTCATTGCCCGATGTGACGTGCGTTCCGCGGCTTTGGACACTTCGTTGCCTTTTTCTTCCTTTACGCCTTCGGTGAATATGTGTACGCCGCTGTCTACCAGGGCGCATTGGTCTCCGAGACGGTCTACGACCGCCCATCCGATACTATTAGTGCCTGTATCCAATCCGAGGATACGTTTTTTCTTGTTTGTTTCCATGTTATATAATATAGGGGTGTTTTTTAATTCTACTTAAGCCATCCATAGTGCTGATTTGTTAAATTATGCCAAATTTACGATTTATTTTTGGATGTCCCAAACTATTAGTCTAAATTTGTCGCAAGATAAGTAAAATCCTACATCTTATCGCAATAAGGCAGTAATTGCCGAAGGATTTCATCCTATGCCCTCGCTTCGGTGAGGGCTTTTTTATATCGGTTATATTGTAAGTTGATAATAATGAACTGCGCACCGGAAGTCGAGTAAGCTACTTTCGGTGCGCAATGCGTATTTTCAGAGCCGTGTAATCTACGGTAGAATTGGCTACGTTGTAGTATTGTTTTGCTTTGAGGGTTACTGTCGGTGTCGCTGTTGGACTTTTTATCTGCGGAGGAGGGTGGTGCGGCGGGAGCCGTCGGGGTAGATGTCGGTGCGGAGGATGAATGTGGAATTGGGGGATGTGGAATTGGATGAAGTGGGGTCGTGGAGGGAGGTTTCGGGAGCTGGGAGGGGACGGCCGAGGAGGTCGTGGTAGAGGGTGGCGATGGGGAGGACGGCGGGGGTGTCGACGCTGATGTCGGATATGCCTTGGTGGTCAAGGTGGTATTTGAGGCCGGCGGCGGCATCTATGGCTCCGAGGCCCCAGCGGGGATTGGTGGGGTCGGGGAGGTCGGTGCGTGCGCTGTGGGCGACGATGTCGCGGATGTCTTGTGCGGTGAGTGTGCGATCGGCTTGTAGCCACAGTGCGACGATGCCGGCCACGGCGGGCGAGGCCATGGATGTGCCGCCTTCGTCGTACCAGGCGTATCGGGTGCCATCGGCGGCTGTGGTCTCGGTCAGGACTTTGTAGCCTTCGGGATGGGCATCGCGGTAGTAGCGGTTCAAGGCCGAGATGACGGTGTTGGCGGGGGCGCAGAAGTCGGGTATGTGTCTGCCGTCGTAGGTGTAGCCGTAGCTTGTGTATGGCATGGGGTATCCGGGGTTGATGCCGCTGTATGTGGTTTCGGTGCCGTCTGCCATGGGGACGGTGGCGCGGTTGTCGTATCCGCCTATGGCGAGGACGTCGGTGGGTGAGGCGAGGTTGTTGAAGGCGTCTTGGGCTGTGCCTTCGGTCATTCCGGGGATTCCGCATGAGCGGAGGAATGTCTGCGTGCCATCGGCGTAGATGTCTACGGAAGCGCCTTGCGGCCCTTGGATTTCGTAGCCGAAGTAGTATCGTGACCATGGTCCGGCTTGTTGTAATGTTCGGGAGTGCATGTCCGAGAGTACGGCGATGTGGGTGCGTCCGTTGTGGCTGTCGATGTCCCGGGATATTGTGATGGAGCTGCCGGGTTCGTATGTGCCTTCGGCCCAGGCGTCGGCTGTGCCGGTGGCGAGTGTGATGGTGCCTTGGGTGTCGGATGCGCCGCCGTACCATGGCGAGCGGTATATGATGGCTTGGGTGTCGAAGTCGTATATGATTATGCGTATTTGCAGCGGGGTGTCGTCGTATCCCCATATGTCGGTGTATCCGTTGACGTCTAGTCCGCTCCAGGTGGTGCGGTTGTCGATGATGGTGCCGACGGTGGGCGCTTGGGTGGTGAAGTCGTGGTGTATGGCGTATTTGGATTGTCCGTAATTGCCGGCGGCGAAGCATATCACGGCGTCTTGGGCGCATTTGGCGATGTATCGGCATACGGCGTCGGAGCCGTCGCGCGGGCCTATGAGCGAGGATATGGAGAGGTTGACGACGGCTGGTTGGCCGAGGCTTTGGGCGCGTTCGATGACGTCTTCGATGCCGCAGAGGAGTGCGACGTCGTACAGCCCGCTGGTGGTGGTCACGATGTCGGCTGCGGGGGCGTATCCGTGGTATGGGTTGCCTTTGTATCCGGAGGCCATGATTGCGCATACGTGTGTGCCGTGTGTCTCGTCCGGGGTGTCTGTGGTCCATGCGGCCACGGCTTCGGGGGTGTCGGCGATGAGTCGTTGGGCGGTGCTGTCGACGTAATGGGTGACGACGCTGATGCGTGAGGGGGCTGTCGGGTCGCCGTCGCGTCTGAATGCGATGTGGTTGGGGTCGATGCCTATGTCGCACAGTCCTACGGTGACGCCGTTGCCGTCCAGTGCACCGCATTTGTCGGTGGCTGTGCCGGCGTATACGGGCGCTACGTTGGACCATCGGCGCGAGCGGTCGGTGGCCAACGAGAGGCGTGTGCCGATGGCGGCCGAGGAGACGTGCGCGATGTCTTGGAGTTGCGCGATGTTCTGTCGGGGTACGCAGCCGAGGAGCATATTGTCGCGGCGGCGCCATATCACTGTCCCGAGGGCATCAATGTCATCGAGGGCGCTGTCATCGTCTATTTCGATGATGACCGGGTAGTACAGCGTGGGCGCATCGGCACTCGCTTGGGCTTGGACAAGTCGGGCTTTGGCGGCATCGGCGGCCAGTATGGCGGTGGTACGTGCATCGAATACGGAGGCGACGGATGTGATCTCGGTTACGGCGAGGAGTGCTACGGTGATGGTAGTCAGCGTCTTGGTCGGGAGTAATATGTGACTGCGCATACATATTGTGATATTGTCGTGTGACGTGGTTGGGGTGATAACGCCAATCCCGCGACCGCAGATGAGATATTCTGCAATCGCGGGATTGATGCTAAGGGTGTATTGTCTTTATGTGTCAGCGCACGAGGATGCGACGGGCGTATGCGCCGTTGTTGACGCTGAGGACGTATACGCCAGCAGGTGCATCGGCCAAGTCGAGGGAGTATGTGTCGCCGTTGGCGTTGATGTCGCGAACGATTGCGCCTGTCATAGATACAAGGCGGACGTTGATGTTCTTGGCTCCCGGGACGCTGATTTCGTATGCATCGGTTCCGGCAGCAGTGACAAGTATTCCTTGCTCGTCAACGCGAATGTCGTTGACGCCTAGGCGTTTGAGCACTTCTTTGAGACCTGCCAGTGCGTTGAATTTGCCGGCACCCCATTGTACGGCGTTGCCGGTGGTGGCGGTTTGCTGGTCTTTGGTGGCTGTCATTGTGGTGATTTCGAGGACTTCGTCAACGGTGAGCTTGGGGTTGGCCTGAAGCCAAAGTGCGATGCCGCCGGCGTATGCGGGCGAAGCCATTGATGTGCCTGTGCTTTGACACCAGTAGCTTTTGCGGTTGTTTTTGTTGTCGGTGTATTCGGCCGAGAAGGTATTGATGTCTTCGTATCCGGCTTCGGTGTAGTATTTGGAGTATGAGGAAATCACTGCCGTGCCGGGGGCGCAGATGTGCGGGAGACTGCGTCCGTCGTATGTCACGCCGTAGGACGAGTAGGGGGCAATTGCGCCGGCAGTTTGGTAGCCGTCAACGTTGTAGCCGTATTTGCCGTTGTTGAGTGCCGGGAAGAATTGACGGTTGTTGTAAGCACCTACAGCGATGACGTTTTTGCCGCAGGCAAGGTCGTTGATGGTGAAGTCGGTATTGCCGTCGGACCATCCGCTCTGACCGAGCGACTCCATAGTAAATCCGCCGGAGACGTTGTTGAGTGAGCATTGAACCTGTGCGCCGTCTTTGCCTTCGATGATAAGTCCTGCAACGAGGTGCTTGTCGGCGTTGGCGGTGTTGTTGTATCCCAGGACTATATCGATGCTGGCCGAGTAGCGTTTATTGGTAGAGGCGTTGTCGCTGTATGTGCAGTTGATGTAGCTGGAGCTATATGCTTCGTCGAAAGCTTCACTGTGGTTGTACGACGGGTCGGTGTAGTTGTTGGTGGCGAGTACGCTTTTTGTTCCGCTCAGGGTTACTTGATCGACAATTTTTTTGGTCGTTTTGTTGTAGATTACGGCCGTAACTGTAAATTCGCGGCTGTCGTTGCCCCAGATGCTGAAGTTGGCTGTTCCGCGAGTCTTAGTGTTTACGAAGAATGTCTTAAGTGCCTTGTCGGAGGCGCTGAACTTCTTGGACAGTGATATGGGCTCTTCGCCATCGTTGCCTGCCGAGATGCAGATGATGGCGCTTTTGCCGAGGCGTTCCATATATTGTCCGAAGTTGCTGGTTCCATCGTGCGGGCCGCCTGTGCGTCCGATACTGAGGTTGATGACAGCGGGTTGTCTGTGTGTGTTGGCGTACTCTACGATTTTGCTGACGGCGCTGCAGGAGTTGGCATCGTATAGAGAGCCGCAGCCTACTACGAGGTCGGCTTCGGGTGCCATACCATAGTATGGGTTCTTGACTGTGCTGCGTACTTGTACGCTGCCTTTGGAATTGAGTATGGCGGTCTTTCCGCCGCTGCGGTTGAACGAGCCGGCCATAATACCGAGCGTATGCGTACCATGTGTATTGGAGGTATTGTCGGTAGAGAATCGGCTTATATCATCGTAGCTGGTGTATATACTGGACATGCCGTTGGAAGTGTAGAAGTGCATTAACTGCTTGATACGTGTGTCCGTGAAGTCATTGTTGAGGAAGTTGACGTGGTTGGGATCTACGCCGATATCGTATATACCGCAGATGACTCCTTTGCCTTTATAGGGTTGGTCAAGGTGGTCTTCGCCGGCGTGTATTGTGGTGACGCCGCTGAGTTTGCGGGCTTCGTTGAGCATGGGCTTGGCCTGCGCCGATAGCGAGTAGCTTTGGACATCGGCATTGGAGTCCATTGCGATGATGTCGTCGATGCTGCCTGCCACTACGGCCATATCGTCGCCGGCGGTGCTGATGACTTCGAGCCCGGCGGCACGGAGGTCGTCAAAGGTGGCTCCGTTGCTCAGACGTACGATGGCTGCCGCAGTGGGCGTGGCACGCGAAGTGCTTTCGAAATCGAACGGGGCATTGACGGGTGTAATCACTTTGGCTGCAGGGTAGAGCTGCTTTTGGCGGTAGGCGTCCAGAATTTGTTGCGTGGCAGCGTCTGTCTTCGACTGGGCAAACGCTCCGAGTGTAGCGCACAGCACGCTTACGGCGATGGTAATGTGACGTTTCATTTGTTGTTCTATGTTTTATTGTTGTTTAGACATATACTTGGCGTTTGCGCAAGGTCGATATGCGGCGAAGACCGACACGCTTAGGCGCTAACGTTTTATGCGCAAAATTAGCTAAAATTTTTTAGGCGACAAGCATAGATATAATAATTTTGGCTCTGAAAATGAAGGAATCTCATGGCAAATAAACTGTAGGGGGAATACATTTTTATATTAAAATTTCTTAAATCTTGCCTTTGGCGTATTGGGCGAATGAAAGTTTTTGTACTTTTAGGGCCGAAATGCTATCTATTTAGACGCCGAGTGCGTCGCCCAACGAAACCAAACACGTAAGAACCAACCATTACAACTATGGATAAGAATATTGCAATGAGCAAGAACGCCCTTGTGCAGTCGCTGCACAAGGCACAAGAAGACTTTACGCTCGACGACATAATCACCTATATCAAGGCCAACGGCATTGAAATGGTCAACTTCATGTATCCGGCAGCCGACGGACGCCTGAAGACTCTGAATTTTGTCATCAACGACTTGGCGTATCTCGAGACCATTCTGACCTTGGGCGAGAGGGTGGACGGCTCATCGCTGTTCCCCTTTATCTCGGCCGGCAGCAGCGACTTGTATGTGTTGCCGCGCTTCAGCACGGCTTTCCGCGATCCCTTTGCCGAGATTCCGACGGTGACCATGCTGTGCTCGTTCTTTGACAAGGACGGCAATCCGCTGGAGAGCGCGCCCGAATATATCTTGGACAAGGCTTGCCGCGAGTTCAACCGCGTGACCGGTATGGACTTCCAAGCTATGGGCGAGTTGGAGTACTACGTCGTCAAGGAAGATGACGGAGCCTTCCCCGCAAGCGATCAGCGCGGCTATCACGAGTCGGCACCTTTTGCCAAATTCGGTGACTTCCGCACCCTGTGTATGCAGTACATAGCCCGTACGGGCGGAAGCATCAAATACGGACACAGCGAAGTGGGCAACTTCACCCTGGACGGAAAAATCTATGAGCAGAACGAAATCGAATTCCTGCCCGTGGACGCACGACGTGCCGCCGACCAGCTGATGATAGCCAAATGGGTGATACGTAACCTTGGATATATCAAGGGCTATGACATCACCTTTGCGCCTAAAATCACCGTGGGCAAGGCCGGATCGGGACTGCATATACATATGCGTATCATGCGCGACGGGCGAAATATGATGCTCGACACCGACCGCCGTCTCAGCGACGAGGCGCGTCGCGGTATCGCCGGAATTATGGACCTGGCGCAGGCCATCACGGCCTTCGGCAATACGGTGCCTACATCCTACTTCCGCCTGGTGCCCAAGCAGGAAGCACCCACCAATGTATGCTGGGGAGACCGCAACCGCTCGGTGCTGGTGCGCGTACCGCTGGGATGGACGGCCCGGAAAGATATGTGCGCTGAGCTTAATCCCGGCAGCCACGGCCTGGCCGACGTGGACACGACGCAGAAACAGACTGTCGAGATACGATCGGCCGACGGGTCGGCGGATATATACCTGCTGATAGCATCGTTGGCAGTGGCTATGCGCCACGGTTTCGAGATGCCGGATGCCCTCAAGGTAGCCGAGGAAACTTATGTGGACGTAAATATCCATCGTGCCGAGAATGCCGCCGTGCTCTCGCGCCTGAGCTCGCTGCCTGTCGACTGCTATGGGTCGGCACAATGCCTCGAAGACCGCCGCAACGTATTCACAGCCGCCGGAGTCTTCGATGACGCCACCATAGACGGAATCATCAAACGCCTGCGCTCGTATGACCGCGCCGAAATAGCGCTGGCTCACGACGATACCGAAGCTATGCTTCGCATCGTCCGCCGCTACTTCCATTGCGGATAATCGCGCGGAGCACTTTCGCATAATACAGGTAGGGGCTGTGCCGAAGTCAATGCTTTGCGGCACAGCCCCAACCCTCAAAGATCTTTAAGTCATGTTCGATGAAGTTACGCCAAGTTCAAATTGATGAAATTGTAAAATACTGCAATATCATTCTTACTTCAAATACACCAGAGTAACTGTATTCGATCGACAGGAATAAATATGATGATGCAATGTGTCTAAACCAAACGACTTCAACCGCTAACGCATTATGGATATAAGGAAAGAAAAACTCGATCTATACAAGGCTATCTTTATAGCGCTTCGCCATCGTCTGAATGAAATACTCAGTGAGAAACAATTGATCATTCTCCATTTATACTTGATAGAGAATAAGAGCCTGACCGAGATTGCAGATTGTCTGCAATTGTCGGATTATCAAATCGTTTAAGATGAGTTGAAAGAAATCAAACTTAGGATTTTAGCTTTAGGCTAAGTATATGAACGAATACGATGACATCAACACTTGTAACGGCGATACCGAACACGTTATGCATGGTGTTTATGCCTAAATATTAATACAGATAAACAGCCCGATTATTTCGAGAATAATGACATCAACGAATATATCAATAATCTGAATGATAGAACTTAACAAATGAAATAACTGCTCTATTTATGCGCGGCTTTATTCTTTGTAGCATGTTCATCAAGTACTGAAGGACAGGAATTGTTTATTGAGAACTACTCTAAGCAGCTTATCGAAAAATATCCGAACTTCGAATCCAACGAAATTGCAAAAAATGCAATTACTGATTCTATCACCAACTTTTGCGAATCTTACGTAGGCAAACAAGCCATAGCTCCAACTTACGATTGAAGCTGTGGCTCGCTTTTCATAGGAATTTGTTGTTCCGGCATTGGCAAGCACACGCGCCCAATAGTTGGGTCGCGATGCTTTCGGGTTCGGGGTTGGTCTATAGTTAGCGCCCTTTTGCGGCCATAAGGATGTTGTTAATTGTTAATTATTCATAACGGTGATGTTGTGCTGTTAAATTGTGCGTAAATTTGTGGTGAAGAGGCGAATTGAGCCTTCGATTAGTGCCATGTCCCATGGATGCTTTGTATATAAGCTTTGATTACAGTTGGATATACTACACGTTGATGACCATATATGCCATCACCGTGATAGTGATATTGTGCGTGATAGTCAGCGAAAACCGCAATCCGGTCAAGTCGCTGGCGTGGGTGACCGTGCTTATCCTGCTGCCGCTTGTGGGGGTGGTGCTGTATCTGTTCTTCGGGCGCAGCATCAAGAATACTCGAATGATTTCGCGCCGCAACCGTCGCCGTCTCAGACAGGCCGAGCGCACGGCTGTGACCGAGGTCAATGAGCGCACGCTTTCGGCCGAGGCGCAGCAGCAAATACGGCTGGCCAAGTCGTTGGAGGATGCCGAGTATTATTCCGGCAACGATATCAAGGTCTACGCTGATGGGGCATCCAAGTTCGAAGCCCTTATCGAAGATTTAGGAAAGGCCAAACGCTATATCAATTTACAGTATTACATAATATCGGACGATGAAATAGGCACTCGCGTAGCGGACGTCCTCATAGAGCGTGCGCATGCCGGAGTGGCCGTACACGTCATATACGACAATGTAGGGTCGCTGGAGACCGGGCGTCGCTATTTCAAGCGTATGCGTGCGGCGGGTATAGAGGTTTACCCGTTCTTTAAGGTTTCGTTCCCGCCCTTTGGTACGCGCATCAACTGGCGCAACCACCGCAAGATATGCGTCATCGATGGCGAAGTGGGGTATATCGGCGGAATGAATATTGCCGACCGCTATATCACCGGAGGCAAGTGTTTTGACAGTTGGCGTGACACACATCTGCGACTTGTCGGGCCGGCTGTGGCATCGTTACAATACTCTTTTGCCGTGGACTGGAACTTTATGGGGCAGCCGCTGCTGGAAGAGAGTGTGGAGCAAGACAATCCTGCTCCCGGGGATATGGGTGCTCAGCTTATCACCTCCGGGCCTACATCGCAATGGAGCAATATCGCAATGATGTTCCATAAGGCCATAGCCAATGCACGCCATCGTGTATACATACAGACGCCGTACTTCCTGCCCACCGAGGGCTTGCTCAAGGCATTGCAGACGGCGGCTTTGGCGCGTGTGGATGTGCGCATAATGATGCCGCGACGCACCGACTCGCGACTGATGCAATACGCCTCATTCTCCTATATTGCCGAGTGCCTGCGCGCCGGCATCAAGATTTATCTTTATAATCCCGGGATGATGCATGCCAAGACGCTTATCGTTGATGACGAAATAGCTTCCGTGGGTTCCACTAATTTTGACTTCCGCAGCTTCGAGCACAATTTCGAGGCGAACCTCTTTGTGTACTCGCCGCGCTTCACTCAGGAAATGGCGGAGATTTTCCATCGTGATATGCGCCAATGCACGCGGTTGTATCAAGCTACATGGGCACGCCGCCGCCGTTCGCTCAAGGTTGCCGAATCGGTTGTGCGCCTGCTCTCGCCCATATTATAATTTTGTAAAATACAGAAACGCGAAAATATAAAAATGTCAACTTTCACCGAAGAAACTTTAGAACAAAAGAAACAGCGATTTATAGATACCCTTACGGCTACGGGCCGCGAAAATATGGACTACGTAATCCAGGATCTGGAGAGCTGGGGATTCTTTGAAGCTCCGGCGTCCGTGCGCAATCACTTCAATCATCCCGGCGGACTGCTGGAACACTCGCTGTGTGTCTATGATGCGGCTATGGCTGTGCGTGCGTCGCTATTGACGCTGCGACCCGAGCTTGAAACGCGTATGCCCGTGGCATCCATCGCCATTGCGGCATTGCTGCATGATGTGTGCAAAACCGATATTTATCACAAGGTACAACGTGCACGCCGTAACGAAGTGGGGCAGTACGAGAAATATGACGAGTATCAGGTAGACTACTCCAAGTTCCCTCTCGGACACGGCGAAAAGTCTGTAATAATGCTCCTTCGTAGTGGTCTCGACCTCGAAGACGAAGAGCTTATGGCCATACGCTGGCACATGGGCCCTTGGGATTTGGCCACCAATAGCTATGAGCAGGAGCGCTCGTACCGAGCCGCGTGCGCCAAGACGCCGCTGGTGGCGCTGATACATACCGCCGACACAATAAGTGCCCAAATCCTCGAAGCCCCGGTCGAGACGATACAGCAGTAAGAAATACGTGATAGATACGTATTGCAAAGTCTCGTGTCTTGTGATACGTATCGTATTTGGCCGAGCGTTGCTATATAACGGAAAAACAAATACATACGATGCGCGGTTATGTCGAGTGCTTGTTCGGACGGGCGGGCTTATAAATTGATGAAATCGAAAAATAGGAAGAACAAGAGATATAAAAATCGAAAATTTGGTGAAAAAATTTGGTGGGATAAAAAAAAGTGCCTACCTTTGCAACGCAAAAGCGGAAACGCACATTGAAACGCTTGCGAAAATAGCTCAGTTGGTAGAGCACGACCTTGCCAAGGTCGGGGTCGCGGGTTCGAGTCCCGTTTTTCGCTCGAAGAATTAGAACATTGAAATACGCTGCATAGGTCTTTTGAGGCTTAGATAATTTGCGAAAATAGCTCAGTTGGTAGAGCACGACCTTGCCAAGGTCGGGGTCGCGGG